>Ga0099364_10011853_pt1 | contig 11832 bp, 14 predicted proteins | sample TergutTh196P3_FD_73070 | JGI IMG/M metagenome (GOLD analysis project Ga0099364, IMG submission 73070) | Microcerotermes parvus P3 segment gut microbial communities from Pointe-Noire, Republic of the Congo - Th196 P3 | ecosystem: Host-associated > Arthropoda: Insects > Digestive system > Gut ...
ACTACTCTTTTGAAGCAATAAAAATTTGGCAAAGTATCAATAACAGATTAAAACATAACAATCAAAAATTATCATATATCCTGGCATCAGAAGGTAAAAATCATATTGAAGGTTTTTTTGTAGAAGGTTATACCAGTGATAACTCAATAGGACCTGATCCAACATTTCATAATAAAAGCAATAATATGTCTCAGGCAATTTCTTTTAAGAAATTTTACAAAGAAATATTTCTAACTTTTTTTTATGTATCGGATAGCCTGTTGAAAGCTGTAGAACATCATTTAAAAAAATACCATAATTTTCAATTAAGTTACAAAAAAACCATGAATGATAATGAAGACTTAATAAATTTTTTATGGGACAAACTGTCTAATATGGATTATATTTATTTCCCTGATGAATATCAAATAAAGTATTCGAGAATAGAAAGATATAAAATTAGCTATCCAAATAAATCCGTAATATTTAATCCAAAATCATTGGAATTAAGAATAAAATTTTCAGCGGATGGTGTAACGAAAACTTTTCAACTTCCAATGATAAAGTAGAAGGCAGAGTGATGGAGCTTGCTACATTATTAACTTTAACAATTTCACATATCGCTCTTGTTGTTACATTTCTTGCATACAACCTTAAACTTGGCGTGAAAATATATGGTGATTATTGCATAGCATCAAGTAGCCAATGTAAAGATAAATATGTTAGCACTGTATTGTTAGAAAATAGAAAAAATAAAGCAGTTGCTATATTTGGCAAGGTAGCGCAAAAGGTGAGAAACGGACTTAGAATTTCAATCGTCTTCGTTCCAAAACTCGTTTTCATCAAGCCAAACAGCATTTGGCTTGGCCGCTTCGTGTTCAGCTTCAGCCAGTTTTTCTAAAAAAAAAGCTGATTGTGCTTTTTGGGATAAGTAATCTATATAGTGTACCGCTTCTTTAAACAATGCAGGCGGCAATGTTTCGGTCTTTCGTATCAATAATTCAGTTTCAGACATTGTCTTTCCTCCTGCCCATAATATACCGCGTTTCAGGAAGTTTGAAAAGGGGACACGCATATGGTGACAGACATGAAAAACCGTAGTGTCGATGTTTAGGATGTACGCTACAAGCGGTGCTCTGCGTCCTCTGCGCCTTTGCGAGATAAATTCCAGAGCCAATGCCCCGGGGCCAGGCGCTTTGGGGTGGGTGTGGGGTGGCAATAAAACCACCCCTGCAATTTGAAGTGGAAAAATAAAGATTCACGGCTGGTGGATAAAGCATTGACAAATACGATGAGTAATCTTATAGTTTATCGTATGAAAGTAACAGCTATAATAGATGACGATTTAGTCAATAATGTAAAATTATTTACTCAAAGTTCAACAGTTACAGAAGCAATAACTATTGCCCTAAAAGATTGGTTGGATATTTATAACATAAAGGAATTGAATAAAAGCATATCTAATAACCCTATTTTTATAGATAATGGACAAAAAATCAGGGAAATGAATAGATCTATATGATTATTCTTGATACATCTGTCTGGATAGAGCATTTAAGAAAAAATCCAAATTATTTTCCCAAGGTTAAAACCTTAATGGAAAACATGGAGATTTTAGCTGTAGAATGTGTTTTTGGGGAATTATTACAAGGTGTAAAAAATAAAACTGAAAAAGATATTATAATAAAATTTTGGACACATTTGCCTAAAGAAAATTATAAGGACATTATTATCCAAGCAGGAGAATATTCTGCACAAAATAAATTAATTGATCATGGAGTTGGCTTAATTGATGCAATTATTTTAATGCATGGTATAAGAAGTAATTCAAAAATATGGACAATAGATACAAATTTTTTAAGAGTAATACCTGAAGAGTTTAAATATATAGAGGGCAAAAATGAGAACTGATACTGTAATTAAAATAGAGGCAATGGATTTATTGTTAAAAACTCTTGGAGCACTTGAAACTGAACGGTTTATAACCAGCATAAAAAGTGATAATTTTGACTATACAGAGTGGCAAAAAGATTTATGGAAAGATAAAACCATTGATGAAGTACATCAGATGGCAGTAGAATTTGAAGAAAGCAAATATCAAAAATAAATATAAAAACCCACCGTCGCTTAACGAACGATTAACACTGCACCGCCGGCAAGCGGCAGCTAAGTGACCTTCGGTCACAGGGTTCAGTCGGCTAGGTTGATCGGGCTTCACCCTCACCCTCACTCCCACGTATTTAATCTGCCTTACAAATTGTAAATTCAATTGACAATTTGTAAGGGGTTTGTTATACTTATACCATGATCCCAAGGATAGCGGAAAAAACCCTTAGCCGGTATGCAAAAGGTTTCCCGGTCATTTGTATTACAGGTCCAAGGCAGTCAGGCAAGACAACCCTGGCAAAAATGGCTTTTCCTCACAAACATTACCTGTCTCTGGAAGACCCGGACATTGCTCTGATGGCACGCTCTGATCCAAGAGGTTTTCTGGAAACCTGGCCAGATGGATTAATCCTTGATGAGGCACAATATGAGCCAAAATTATTTGCTTACCTTAAATCTTATGTCGATAAAGACCCCAAGCCGGGCAAGTATATTGTTACAGGCTCACAACAGTTTAATCTTATGGAAAAAATAACAGAATCTCTGGCTGGAAGGGCGGCCTTCCTGACACTACTGCCTTTTTCCCTTGCAGAGCTTGTATCAGAAAAAAAAAATAAAATAAATGACCCTTTTGAATTGATGTTAAAAGGACTTTACCCACCGCTTTATGATCGTGATTTAAATATATATGATTTTTATACAGCATATATTACAAGCTATGTTGAACGTGATTTAAGGCAGCTTATAAATGTAAAAGATCTTAATACATTTCAAAAATTTGTCAAATTCTGTGCAGCCAGAACAGGGGGTATACTTAACTTAAGTTCGCTTGCAATGGACTGTGGTATTTCACATAACACAGCAAAAGCATGGATATCCATTTTGGAGATCTCCGGTCTTGTTTATCTCTTAAAACCTTATTATAGAAATTTTGGGAAACGCATGATAAAAAGCCCCAAGCTATATTTTATTGACTCTGGCCTTGCCTGCCGTCTACTGAGTATTCAAACAAAGGAACAGCTGTTTCTTCATCCCATGAGGGGAAGTCTATTCGAAGGTTTTATTATTAGTGAATTAATAAAAAATCGTCTTAATAAAGGATTGACTCCTGATTTATGGTTCTACAGGGATAATAATGGCACAGAAATTGACTGCTTGATTGAGCATGAGGGAATACTAAAGGCTCTGGAAATAAAATCTAGCAAAACCTTTACTGAAGATATGACAAGCGCTCTTAAATTTTGGCAAAAAACAAGCAACATACCAGCTAAAAACGGGAATTGTGTTCTTGTATATGCTGGCTCTCAAAAAACTACCATCAATGGAATAAATATTGTTCCGTGGAATGAGATTATTTTAACATAGCTTCCATGTTCTGCAAAAGCTCCTGCAAGCCAAGTCCTGAAACTGCTGATATGGCAATGGAATCCGGGAAATCATTTTTTAGAAGCTCAAGGTATTCTGCAGATTCTGGTTTATCTGCCTTGTTCAAAACTGTTATTCTTGGGATATGCTCTGCCTCTAGGTCTTTAAGCACAGAAAGCGTTGTATCATAATGGCTTTTGATATCAGGGTCAGAGGCATCAAGGACATGGAGCAAAAGGTCAGACAAACAGGTTTCTTCCAGAGTTGAACGGAATGCCTTGATCAAATTATGCGGGAGACGGCGGATAAACCCTACAGAATCCACAAGCACTACAGAAAGGCCAGCAGGCAGTACCATGCGCCTTGATGTGGAATCCAGGGTGGCAAAGAGTTTATCTTCAACAAAGACGTCAGCGCCGGTAAGGCTGTTTATAAGCGTGGATTTACCGGCATTTGTATAACCAACAAGGGCAATAACAGGGACTTGCTTGCGCTGGCGCTGTTTGCGCTGAGTTTCGCGGTGTTTGCTGACTTCTTCTATCTGTTTTTCAAGGCGGATGATTCTCTGCTCGATTTTCCGCCTGTCTTTTTCAAGCTTGGTTTCACCAGAATCCCTTGTTCCATAACGGCCGCCCCTCTGGCGGTTTAAGTCAATGTATTTATGTTGAAGCCTGGGCAGGGAATAAACCAATTCAGCCAGCTCTGTTTGAAGGGCAGCTTCTTTTGTCCTTGCCCTGGAAGAAAATATCTGGATTATAAGCTCCTGCCTGTCCATTACTGAAAGGCCAGAGAGTTTTTCCCAGTTTCGCTGCTGGGAGGGGCTTATTTCCCTGTCAAAAATAATACATTCTGCGTCAAGAGCAGCAGCTTTTTCTGATATTTCCGCAGCCTTGCCGCTTCCCATGCCATATTGAACATTCTGCTCTCTGATATTGATTATTTCCCGGCCTACAATGTCCAATCCCAATGTTGATGATAGATCAGCAAGTTCCCGGAATAAAGATTCGCTCTCATTTTTAGTGGTTTTTTTATCCCGGCTCCCTGCCAGAAAGACCTTTGGAGCCTTTTTTTCAGTATCATACAGCACTCTCATTGACAATTTATAGCATAAAACTGACAATTAATGTATATTATCAGTAAAACTTGATGAAATTTTACCGATAATATAGAAAGTTTTCTATATAATAGGATTATAGGAGAAAGCAGGAAACATTAACGTGACAATTTTACAAAAAGCTGCATTAAGTCTGCTTATTTCAATTATTCTTTTCGCGACATTTTCTATTCTGGCTTTTACAGGACTCTTTGATTTCTTTGAAGCTAATTTTTATAACCCTTCCATAACATCATCTTTAATAAACGAACTTGAAAAAGATGCAGAGGCAATAGATGATTTTATTCATTATAACCATAATAGATTTTTAAATTCCCTTTACGAGCCCGCTGTCAGGCGCAGCTTTCTCCTTGAGCTTAGTAACGAAGATATTTTTGAACGCTCAAGAATTTTTGGGAATATTCACGAATCCCTTTCAGGACTGCAATGGGTAAGATTTATTGACTCAAGCGGTATAAGCGTTAATTTTTCTACATTTCCCCAGGATATTCTGCTCCAGGAGAGTACATACATAGCGTACAGAAATTTCCCCGGACTTTCAGGAGCCCTCCCTTATGAACAGATTGTTTCCGGAGCAGGCTCAAGCGGGAGATTCATTATTGATGATGCAGAAGACAGAATACTTTTTTCTTTTCCATTTTATGATGCTTATGATGTTTACCGCGGCACTGCGCTTTTTTCACTTTCCATAAGGGCTTTATCAGAATACCTTATCAGCGAAGGAAGAATAAAAGCCGCTGACGATGTTTCTGTAATCAGTTATCCGGGCGGTGTAATAATCGGTAAGCCCATAACTACAGGCAGAGACCTTTTCCCGCAGATAACCGCAATGTGGCGGGATGGCCATAACGTCGGCTCGATTGTGTCGTCTAACGCAGCCGGCGTGATCGATCCTCTGGTGCTTCTGACATCAAGAGCAGACCATGATATTTTTATAAGCCATATTTATAACGAAAGTATATTCTCTTTTCCGGAATTAATGAGGTTAATTCTTTTAATTTCTTTTTTCCTTACTGTTTATCTTACAATTTTCCTTTTGTTTAATATACGTCAGGACCCAATAGCAATTGTTCAAAACCGCCTTATGAAGCTGCAATCCTCCTTGATAGAGCAGTTTTATGATAAAAAAGCAAGCCTTGACTGGAACCGGTGGACGCGGGAATTTGAACAGCGCGGCGATGAAATTAAAAACCAGCTTAAGCGCGGGTTAAAAGCCAAAAAAACCAAAATTGGAGACACTGACATAGATTTCCTTGTAGACAAGTCCTGGGAAGAAATGCTTTCTGTAATTACAGGCCGCCGCGAAACCAGTATTGATGAAGTAAAACTCAAAGCCATTCTAAAAAACATACTCACAGATGCCTCAGCAAGCTCCTCCGGTATTGTATCATCAACAACTGTCACTGCAGACCCTTCACCTACACAAAAAGCTATTCCTGCAAAAATCGAACAAATCGATAATATCGAAGAACTTGAAGAAATCGAGGAGCTTGAAGAAGTCGAGGAACTTGAAGAACTCGACGAAGCTGAAGAACTCGACACAGTCGATGACAAAGCCGAAGAGCTTGATGAAGTGGCAGAACTTGACGAAGTCGAAGAGCTTGACGAAGTGGCAGAAGTTGCCGATGAACCTGAGCCTCTTGAACCTGTAGAAGAGCTTGAACCATTAGACGATGCAGCGCCAGCTGAAAAACCAGCAGGGCCTTCTTCGCATCCTTTATATGATATAGATGAATTAGCCAGTAAAATTGAATTCACCAATGTAGAAAATCTTAATGATATGGACGATACACTTTCCGATGACCTGGAAATTGCTTCTCCTTTCCAAACCATGTTTACCAAAATAGAAGATAGCCCAAAAAAATCCAAGCAGAAAAAATCAACGCAGCCAGAAGAAAAATTACCAGCATCCAAATCAAAATTAAAGACAGACGACGGAGAACCCATAGAATTAGTCTATAATGCAAAAAAACGCAAGAAAACAGAACCATTAAAACAAAAAACAAAAACCTCTGGTGCTAAAAAACAAGTCAAGGCTCAGCCAAAAGCCAAGCCAGCTGCCAAAGCTAAAACTCAGCCAAAAGCCAAACCTGCTGCTAAGCCCAAACCAAAAGCAAAATAAATTAACGCCTGCGCCCGCGAAGAAGCATAAGTCTTAATAAACTCATTATTGCTGTAAGAGCAGATGCCACATAAGTCAATGCAGCGGCTGTAAGAACCTTTTGTGCGCCTTTCAGCTCGCTTGCGTTAAGAATATTTTCATCCCTAAGTATACTAAGAGCTCTGGCAGATGCATTAAACTCCACAGGAAGTGTTATAAGATAAAAAAGCACAGCGCCGCCAAAAAGAAAAATCCCTATGTCAAGTAATATGGGTATTGTAAAGACAAGCCCTGCTATGGCAATCCAGGGGCCAAAACGTGATCCAATATTCGCAACTGGTACAAGACCGCTTCGCAGGACAAGCGGGCCGTAAGAACGGGCATGCTGGATTGCATGACCTGCCTCATGGGCTGCAACCCCTAAAGCGGCAATAGAAGCCTGGCCGTAAACCGGCTCGGAAAGACGCAGCTTTTTGGATCTTGGGTCATAATGATCTGTCAGGGAACCGCGCACACTCTCAATGCCGACATTGCTTATATTGTTCTTCTGCATTATAAGTGATGCTGCCTGGCTGCCTGTAATATTCCGGGAACTTCGAACACGGGAATATTTTGAAAAGGTTGACTTGACAAAAAACTGGGCAATCATGGAAAGGATCACGGTTGGCAGAACAAGCAAAAGATAATATTGATCAAAAAACATATTCATCATATTTTCAACTCCAGGGTTTTAATTAATTTATATATATAATATAATATTTTTTATGAATAATACAATCAAAAATGCTTTTATTTACCTTGGAATATTTATCATTATTTTTACAACACTGTCTTGCGCAGGAGGCGCCGCAGCCCAGACAGCCGGCAGCCATGGCAATATCAGGATTACCAGAAATATCAGCGAAATCCAGGACAGAAACTGGATTCTAGAAGAAGCCAGGGTAAATAACATCCCAGTACAGATAGACAGAGCTTTTGGGGGGCATGAAATCTTCACCCTCAGGCTTGAGACAGATCGTATCAGCGGTGTTGGCGCTCCAAACAGGTATTTTGCTCCGTATACTTCAGGACAGAACAATACCCTTTCTATAGGAATGATTGCCGGAACCCTTATGGCTCCCTTATTTGAACCAGATGGGCTTAGAGAGCATGAATACTATGCGTATCTGGGCAATGCAGAAAGCTGGGATATAGTAAACGGAAACCTGGAACTTTATTCCCGGGATGTTAATGGCAATCCAGTGGTATTAATATTTAATTAAGTATTTTTGCGAAACAAAGTCTTATATGTTTCCAGTAGGGTCTCATGCTTTACAGCTGTAACATCAAATCGAAGTAACTTAAAGGTAATCTGAATACAAAAACCAATGCCTACTACAGATATTATAGTACCAATGCCAACCATGCCGCCCAAAAACCAGCCGCTGACTGTTACTATCAATTCAACTGCACTGCGGCACACTCCTGCAGGCAGCCTGGTTTTACGGGCCAGCACAACCATTAAATTATCCCTTGGGCCTGCACCAAAACCTGTGCCAATATAAAAATATGAACCCAAAGAAATTGAAAATAATCCAGCAATAAGCATTATTATTCCGGATATTAAATTGTCCATAAGCGGAATAAAATCCAAAGCCATTTTAATATCTATTAATATGCCTATAAAAACCATGTTTAAAATTGTTCCAAGGCCAAACTTTTCACCACAAGCAATAACTATTATCAATAGTAATAACCCTACGATTATAGAAATTAACCCAAGACTCAAACCTGTTGTAATGGAAAGTCCTACATGAAAAACTTCCCATGGAGCATATCCTATATTGGCTTTTATTGTGAGTATAATTCCAAGAGAAAATAAAAATATACCTATTGACATCCTTACCATGCGCAAGGGAAAGCTTTTCATATTATCATCCATAAATATTCTTCCATATTATATAGATAATTTAAACTATTCCAGTATTTATAAATTTATACTTGACAACTTGTATACAAGTATGATAGTATACAAGTAAAGAAACACTATGGAGGAATCTTTATGAAACATACAAAGTATCTATTGATCACAGTCTTGATTCTTGCTGTTGCAGCCAGTACATTTGCAGGTGGACAACAGGGACAGGGCGGTAGAATCAAGGTTACCTTTGCCGGTACAGAGGCAGCAAGCACTGGCCAGAGCCGTGCAATGCAGGAAATGGCGGATTTACTTAATGCTTCAGGCCGCTTTGATGCAGATGTTCAGATTGCAGGTGCTCTTTCCGGCGACACCGATAACCTGGTAACACAGGCAAGAACAGGTGTACCCCTGGTAGTACCTTCAGACCCCGGCCGTCTGGCAAGCCAGTTTAATATTCCTGACATGAATATTCTTATGGCTCCATATATTCTAACAAATCCAGCAGTCTTACCAAGACTTACCGAAACAGCTCTTTTCAGGGAATGGCAGGCACAACTTGAAAGACAAGGCATTACATTTGTGGCAAATATGTACAATGGATTCAGGAATTTTTATACCAAAACTCCTGTAAGGAATGTTGGTGACTTAAGAGGTTTAAGAATCCGCGGTTTTGGTAATGATATAGGCAATGCTTTGGCAAGATACCTGGGCTTTGCCAATATAGGCATTGGCTGGGGCGAAGTAGTACCAGCCCTTCAGCAAGGGGCATTAGATGGCACAGAGGTTCAGGTAGCAGCAGCTTACGGAGCCTCAATTTATGAAGTTATAAGTCATATTGCAATGACAAACCATTATATGCTTCAATCGTCTTTTGTAACTTCAACCACCCTGCTAAACAGTATGTCAACTTCCGACAGGAATTTCTTCCTAAGAACTATACGCGAAACAGTTGAAAAATACTCCACAATAATACAACAGGAAGAAGCTCCATTATATGAACAGATGCGTGCCAGAGGTATAATTATAACCAATGTGAATATTGATGCTTTTATGAATGCAATCGTGTCGCTTTATGTCAATAATGACCTTGGTTTCTCTCCTGGTCTAAGAGACAGACTGTTCAGGGAATTGGGTCTTTAAAAACATGGTAATAAAAATGATTTTTTTCTTGACAACTTGTATACAAGTATGATAGTATACTGATAACAAAAATCTCAATGGAGGAATTTTATGAAACTTACAAAGTATCTATTGGTTACAGTTTTGATTCTCGCTGTTGCAGCCAGTGCATTTGCAGGCGGTCAGGGACAAAGCGGTAGAATTAGGGTTACCTTTGCTGGTACAGAAGCTGCAAGCACAGGTCAAAGCCGTGCCATGCAGGAAATGGCAGATTTACTGAACGCATCCGGCCGTTTTGACGCAGATGTTCAGGTTGCCGGAGCTCTTTCCGGTGACACCGATAACCTGGTTACCCAGGCAAGAACAGGCGTACCTCTGGTTGTCCCCTCAGACCCAGGCCGTCTTGCAAGCCAGTTCAATATTCCTGACATGAATATTCTTATGGCTCCTTATATTCTTACAGATCCATCGGTTCTGCCAAGACTCCCGGAAATTCCTCTTTTCAGGGAATGGCAGGAACAGCTTGAAAGACAGGGGCTTACATTTGTGGCAAATATGTACAATGGATTCCGCAACTTCTATACTGTTAACCCTGTAAGGACAGTTGCAGACTTAAGGGGTTTAAGGATCCGCGGTTTTGGCAATGATATTGGCAATGCATTGGCAAGGTATCTGGGTTTTGCCAATATCGGCATCCCCTGGGGCGAAGTATTCCCGGGCCTGCAGCAGAGAACATTGGATGGCTGTGAAGTACAGGTAGCCACTGCTTTTGGTTCTGCAATTTATGAAGTGACCAATCATATAGCCATGACAAACCACTATATGCTTCAATCCTCATTTGTGGTCTCAACAGCCCTTTTAAACAGAATGTCAGCTTCTGACAGGGAATTCTTCCTTAGAACAGTCCGTGACACGGTTTCAAAATACTCAGGCATTATTCAAAGTGAAGAAGAACCCTTCTATCAGCAGATGAGGGACAGGGGTATCACAATTAACAATGTAAACATGACAGAGTTCCAGAATGCCATAGCACCGCTTTATGCCAATAATGATCTGGGATTTTCACCTGGTTTAAGAGACAGATTGTTTAGAGAACTGGGTCTTTAGCTTTAAGCAGGAGGTAATATGCGGAAACTCTACAATAACTTGTGCAAAGTGGAAATTGCCCTTTGCGGTGCAGGATTTATTCTATTGGTTTCCATGGTTTTTCTTTCAGCCATACTGCGAGCCTTTAGGTTTTCAATGGCCTGGAACATAGACATGGCCCTGCTCCTTTTAGCCTGGACAGCTTTTCTGGGTGCAGATATTGCCTGGCGGGAGGGGCGTCTTGTTGGTGTAGATCTTGTTACAAGGCGTTTACCGCATTTACCTCAAAAAATTATTCAGCTTATTGTGTATTTTGCAATTCTGATATTGCTTGTTCTAATTGTTGTCTTTGGCATACAGCTTTCCATCACTGAACGCCTAAGAAGGTTTCAATCACTGCCTATCCCCTACTCATTGGTTACCTTAAGCCTTGTAATAGCAGCCTCTTCCATGATTATTTCAACAATCATTAAAATCAGGCGGGCTATCCTTGGCTTTAGGAAACAAGAGGAGGCTTCTTAATGGAACTGCTGCTTATATGTTTTTTACTTTTCCTTGTTAAAGGAATGCCAATTGCCTTTGTCATAGGCATTGCAGGCTTTGCATTTTTTGCCTCTGTGCCATATCTCAATTTCCAGACTGCAACTCAAATGGTAGTCAGCCAGAGCCAGTCCTTTGCATTTTTGGCAGTTCCCTTCTTTATCTTTGCAGGGAACCTAATGAATGTGTCAGGTATTACAAGCCGGCTTTTGAGCCTTGCAAAGCTTATAACAAGGCGCATGTATGGCGGCACAGCCCAGGTCAGCGTTGTTTTGAGTACGCTCATGGGCGGTGTTTCCGGTTCAGCCACAGCTGATGCGACCATGCAGACAAGAATACTCGGCCCGCCCATGCTGGCAACAGGCTATAAAAGAGGTTATATCTGCGCGGTAAACTGTACTACCGGACTTATCACTGCAACAATTCCGCCAAGCCTTGGGCTTATCATCTTTGGCTTTGTTGGAGAAGTTTCCATAGGCCGGCTTTTTGCCGCAGGCATAGTTCCCGGCTTCCTGATGATGG
>Ga0099364_10011854_pt1 | contig 11832 bp, 7 predicted proteins | sample TergutTh196P3_FD_73070 | JGI IMG/M metagenome (GOLD analysis project Ga0099364, IMG submission 73070) | Microcerotermes parvus P3 segment gut microbial communities from Pointe-Noire, Republic of the Congo - Th196 P3 | ecosystem: Host-associated > Arthropoda: Insects > Digestive system > Gut ...
CGGATAGCGATAGAGCATGTGAATCGGCAGATTAAGATTTTTAAGATTATGTCGGATCGTTACCGCAATCGCCGAAAGAGGCACGGACTACGCATGAATCTTATCTGTGCTATCAGAAATAGAGAAAATAGAGAAATAAGGCACACTAAAGGTTAGAGAACAAGTCTATTGTAACATCATTCCAACCCCCTTGCAAGACGCTGTCGAAAAAAATGACGGCGATGGCGATACGGCGATGTACATTCTGTTGACAAGTGCGGGCGGACACTGTACAATGCGCCGGTATGGACGTGTTCGATCGGCATGCCTGGGGGAAACAGAGGGACTTATGAGCAGTGTTCGCAGAAAAATTCTTTTGGTGGATGATGTCAAATTCGGTCTGATGATGGGAAAACAAAAACTCCAGGATTTATTCGATGTTTTTCCCGCCATCTCGGCTGAAAGAATGTTCCGAATGCTCGAAAATGTCACCCCCGATGTCATTTTATTGGACATCAACATGCCGGAATCTGATGGCTATGAAACCCTTGCAAAACTCAAAGCCGATCCTCGATACACAGACATACCGGTAATCTTTCTCACTTCCCAAAGTGACGAAGACAGTGTGGCTCGAGGCATAAGCCTCGGTGCCGCAGACCATGTGGCAAAACCGTTTTCTGTTCCTTATTTGCAAACACGTATTGAAATTTTATTGAATCCTGACTATCGCCAACAATTACAGCGAGAGGAGGATTTACAAAATGCGAAAAGTGCCAACAAGCCATGTGTTGTTGCCATTGATGATGTTCCACACATGTTACGGTCTATCCAGTATGCGCTGCGTAACAGGTTCAATGTGCAAATGCTTTCAAGACCTGAAATATTAGAAGAATTTTTGCAAAAAATAAAAATCACTCCCGAATTATTTCTGCTAGACTTCAACATGCCCACGTTAAACGGATACGATGTTTTTCTCAAAATACGGGAATTGCCGGAACATAGACAGACTCCGATTATTTTTCTAACGTCCGAAGGGACTATCGACAATGTTACTGCTGCCATCAATCTCGGTGCTACTGATTTTGTAGTCAAGCCATTCAATTCTTCAGTGTTGCGGGAAAAAATATCGAAGCACATTTTTAAGGAGGAGTATTTTCAGTAACGGAGGCATCGGACTCCATGTTTTACACTGCGGTATATGTGAACTTTGCGCGATACTTTTTGAAAGAAAAAGAATAGTTCCGTGTCGTTAAACACCCAAAAAATTTGGACACATCCGGGGGCAGGGGGGTTCTTTCTCATCTTGAATAACATACAATACCGTTCATGAAACATCGTCACTCCCAACGGCGGGCGTTCACGCTTATCGAATTGCTTGTTGTCATTGTGATAGTAGGCTTGCTCCTTGCTCTGTTGCTGCCTGCACTGCAAGCAGCGCGAACGGCAGCACGGCGGGTGTCTTGCCAAAATAATATGAAACAACTGGGATTGGCAATCCATAACTTTGCCGACATTCACCATACTTTGCCGCCGTCGAAAGTGGACTATAGATGGTACACACAAACCAGTACCGGTAACGACTCTTCGGCAAGTGCCGGACATAGTCTTATCACCCTTCTCTTGCCCTTTATCGAACAACAGGCGGCGTATTCAAACTACCGCTTTGACAGGAATTGGCAAAACGCAGCGAACCAAGCAGCGACGCAAACCCGAATTGCTTCTATTCTCTGTCCTGAATCCGAAACGACACGACACTGTAGGTTCGGTCCCACACGAGGTAATACCGCTCACGATAGAGTCGTTGAGTTCTTTTGTTCTGACTACACCAGTTGCGATCAGATTGCCGGAACAGCACGAACGACTTTGGCACGATTATTGAACATTGACCGTAATAATGATCGTCATTGGAGTTCCATCTTGAGGGCGGCAAATACCAACACTGTCGCCCAACGCATTCCGTTCGAGGAACACCGAGTGTCGATGCAAGGAATGTTATCAGTCAATCCGGTAACTCTTACATCGGTAACAGATGGTCTCTCTAACTCGATGATGCTTTTCGAATGTGTGGGCAGACCATTTAAGTTTGAGTTGGGCAGAGTGTCGGGTGATCCTGAAGTCAGTCCGGTTACACCGCTTGGCGGCGCAAGATGGGCGGATTCTGCGTTGCAAATTCATCAAGACTATCTCTGCAGGGGAACGCAAATGTTTAACTGTTCCAATCATCAAGAGATTTATTCTTTGCACATCGGCGGCAGTAACTTTTTATACGGCGATGGTTCGGTCTCCTTTCATTCCGAAACGATGTCTCCCGCTGCTTTTGTCCCTCGCTTTACTTCTCGTGCCGGTGATATTGTTCCGTGAGAGTGATTGACGGCGGAACGCGAAACGTTTGCCATCTTGCATCCGCAAGTTTCGGCGCGTGATAGTTGTTGTCCGCCTACACCATGCGGTTCTTTGGGTACGTTGTACCGTTATTACGCTGCGCTCCATTCCGGCTTTTGTTTTTTTCTTTGATCGCAGGCAAGGGCAGGGGTGTCAAAAAAGAGTAGGGGACGTGATAAGCCAATAGCATCTACACAAGTATTTTCGATGCAGGATTCACAATGGGTGAAAAGTTTGTGTGGACTCTTGGTTTTATTTCTTCGCATGCGCCTCTGATGAATTTTGTTTTTAAGACTCCAGATACTTGTGTAGAAACCATTTGCCTATGCCTCACACAATAACCGAACATAAGAAACATTATCGGACGTTGCTATTAGGGGCAAAAGGGGCAGGCGTCGAATGAAAGAGCGGAACAGAGAAGTTGAAAACAGGCAGCAAACAAGTACAATAGGTACAAGAACACTCACACAATGTTTGCAGAGTCTCTGATGCTTGAAGACATTCGTCAACTGATTGAAACACTGCTCAAAGTCGAGGCACTTCATGCTGGTGCAACAACTCCCGGCGAACGTGGTGCCGCCGAAGCCGCTATCGAACGGATCAAAAAGAAACTCGAACAGTTTGCCGAGGCAGATCCGCCAGCAGAAATACACCTCAGTTTCTCTAATCACTGGTCGAAGCAACTTTTCTGTGCTTTGGCGAAGCGGTATGATCTCCAACCCTATCGATATTATCGACAACGCCATACGACAGTCATGCTTCGTGTTCCTCAACGGTTCATGGATGAAGTGTTGTGTCCTGAATTTGAAGGACTCGACGATGTTTTACAAAAATACCTTGACGAAATGACGGCGAAAATTATTTCGGAAGCGATTTTCAAAGGCTCGACGGAAGAAGAAGTGCGTAACCAACCGCTCATCGGGAGCGAAGTCAAGGGAACGGAAACAACCGCAGCCATGCAAACGTCAACAACAACACCGAAGAAGCCAGCCGCTCCGCCAGTGTTCCCGCCGCCGTTGGATTTACGACCCTCCCCTGCTCTGGCGGGTGTGCAACATGCTATTCCTCGCAATGCTGCCCCTCGCAACGCTCCATGTCCCTGCGGCAGCGGTCGGAAACACAAAAAATGTTGCGGCAAAAGATAACGTCCATTTGTCCTTTGCGCACCTTGCGGTTAAAAATTCAACCGCAAAGTGCGCAAGGAACGCAAAGAAAAAAATGTCCAACTTCACTCCGTTTATGGTATAACTACGATGGGCACAAAGCCCGACCAATGCCATGAAACGCAAAATCGTGAAAGGATTACTCGCCATCATAGTTTTAACCGCACTGTTCGGCGGGATCGAGGCACTGCTTTTGCAGGACATTCCCCTACTCGGCTTTTGCATTGCCGCCGTTACCATGTTCTATGCCGCACTTTGTTTGAGCAATCGGCTGGTGCCGCACAATCCTAAAAGAAAATGGCAGTACAACAAACTATGGCACTTGAAGAAAAAATCGGTCAGTTTCGGACTCCTCTGTGCCGCTTGGTCGGCACTCTTCGCATCGCTCTATCTTTTTCCCGCCTTTTTCATTTCGACCAAGACGACGTACATCACGGAGCCGCGATTGAAAGAATGGTACGGAAAAAAGTTTTACGGCGTGGACTATCTTGCCTACTTTGATAGGGACATTGCGCCGGAAGACAATGCTGCCCGATACATCATTCCCGTACTTTGGAATCGTAGTGGAGAAGATTGGAAACGTGTTTCGGAAAAGTTGGGTATTCCCGAAGATTTTGAACCGCCGGTACAATTTACCCGTTTTTATGATTTCAGCAAAACACTGCCGGAAGAATCGAGAGCAATTTTATCGGCACGAGGGCATGCTTCGGATGAAGGTACCCCCCTGCCCTACTCCGACGAAGAACGAGAAATTTTACAACCTTGGTTTGAGAGCAATGAATCGGCATTTACCTTTTTTGAGGAGGCTTTGCAAAAACCGTTTTATTATGTTCCTCCCCAGTATGCTGAAATGTTTCTACTCTTGAGCGAAGCAGAGGTTGCGGCGCGTGCTGATTCGGATTCGGGGCGAGATAAGCCGTCGTCATTTCCATTGGTGTCATTGTCAGATAGTTCCTTTGAACTCTATTTCCTTGCCGATTATTTTTACAAACGTTGTCTGTATCATCTATCGCTTGGCGAAACGGACAAGGCTTGGCATAATGTCCGGCAACTTCACCGGACAATGGAATTGCATTACCCCCACACGGAAGAGTCCATTGACCAACATTTACGGTTTCAGTGGTTCATGAGTAGGGCAGCCGAAGCCGTTTTGCGCTACGGAAATTGGGAGAGCGATGGAATCCGGCAGGCATTGCAAGAACTCACCGACTCGCACCGTCCGTTGACAGATACGGATGTGCAAAGAATCCTCAACGGCGAACGTGTGCGCTGCCTTGCGGACATTCAACAAAATTCTCCCGGCTTTGTTGCCGACTTTCCTTTTCCCATTCCCCCGCCCTACTCCATTTTGCCCGTTGGTCGGGCAATGGTTGCCATCAATCGCTGGTTTGACGAAATAGAAATTGACGATAGGAGGCACATTGCGGATTATGCAGAGGTGGGTTCTGGGTTCCGATTATTAGTTTGGTACGGGTTAAGAAATTCAGGAGGAGTTTACGAGGGAGTAAACTCCTCCGGTTCTGGTCTTGCAAACATTGCGGATTGTATCGACAGTCAAACGGTAGAGCAGGAACTCACCCGGCTCGTTTTTGCATTGGAACTTTACCGAAAAGAGCATGAAAACCTGTATCCGCCGGATTTGGAGACGCTTTGTAACGGTTACATTGAAAAAGTGCCGGTCGATCCTTTTTCTAAAGTAGGGGAGTCGATGATTTATAAAGTTAATGACGACTGCACCGGCTATTTGGTTTATAGCATTGGTAGGAATCGTATTGACGATGGCGGCGAAAATGACGGACGATGGGGCTTCGGCGACATACGGCGCAAATGGAATTATGTAATTGATTGACATTCACCCTCCCCTCCCCTTTTCGGTTTTGAGACGAATATAATTTTCCATGAAAAATTTTTTCCGGCGTTTTTCGACCCGCTTATGGATTTGGTATCACCAACTTCGTCCAGTTTACGCCCTGATGACCGGCTATGCCGTTTATGTTCTCATCGCATTTGTTCTGCTTAGTTTGCCGATCTGTTGGGAAGTTTCTGATGTTCCCTTGATAGATACATTGTTCACTGCTGTTGCCACCGTCAGCACCTCGGGATTGCAAACCGTCAACTTTGCCGAAACGTATAATATATTGGGACAGATCGTCGTCCTTATAGGTATCCAAATCAGCGGCTTGGGATATATGACGCTCGGTTCTCTCTTCGTTTTTGCATCTACAAGACATCTTTCGCGAAACAGAATCAAAATCGGGCAGGCTGTACTTGCGATGCCGGAATCATTTGAACCCCTTCGATTCTTGCGGCACATTGCTATTTTTACATTGTCCATTGAATTGATCGGCGCATTGATTCTTTGGATATGTTTTTCGGCGGCGGGTGTGCCGAACCCGCTATGGGCTGCGGTGTTTCATTCTGTTGCTGCGTTTTGTACGGCAGGCATTAGCATTTTTCCCAGCAATCTTGAAGCGTTTGCTGACAATGCGCCGGTTACGTTAACCATGTCGCTATTGTGTTTGCTCGGCGGAATCGGCTTTATCGTCATGGAAGACGTGTACCAATCTATCAAGCATAAGACAGTACAGATAACACTTACAACCAAAGTCATTCTCGTTGCAACATTTGGTGCTGTTTTGTTGGGAACACTGTTTCTTTTTTGTGATCCGAATTTGACAGAGTTTTCTCTCAAACAACGTTTCTTAATGGCGTTTTTTCAAACGGTTTCGGCTTTGACTACATCGGGCTTCAACACAATGCCTGTTAGTAACCTTGCGTCGGCAACGTTGGTAATTGTTATTGTTTTGATGTTATTAGGACCTTCGCCGAGCGGGACGGGCGGGGGACTGAAAAATACCACCTGGGCGACTGCCATTGCGGCTCTATTGAGTTTCTTTCGGAGTAGGCAGGAAATCACGTTCTTCAACTATACAGTCCCCCATTACCGTACGACAACTGCCTTTGCTGCGATCACACTTTATGTGATGACATTTGTTATCGGAACGTATTGCTTGTTGCTTTGTAATTCACATCCTTTTGAGCAGGTCGTGTTTGAATCTGCTTCTGCATTAGGAACAGTCGGATTGAGTCACGGTATCACGTCGGAGTTATGCACAATGGGAAAAGTTATAATTATGGTGTTGATGTACATTGGTCGTCTCGGCATTTTGTCGTTGGCATTGGGAGCGATTGCGCTTTACCATGACATTTCTCATGACAAGGGTATTCATCATGTAGAAGACGAACCGCCTATCAAAGAGGATGACATTATGTTGTGATTCTTTCCGCTTCACTCCCCTGCCCTGCTGTCAAAATGCGGCACAAGAATGTGCGGTCATATCTCCGCATTCGTATCATATCGGAATACCGTTGTCGGCATACTTTGGTGTTCCGTAATGTTGAAGAGCGGAGCCCAACGGTCAATTGCCGACTTCAATTCGTCCGGCTTCAGCGGCGATGACCATAACACCTTGATCGCCGCCCCGCAATGTCCGCTTTCAATGTCTCCAATGCTCGGCAAGGTTGCCAAAATCGTTCCGTGATAGCACAACTTCCGAAGCGTCAGATACGCCACCAAAAACTCCGCCTGACGACCCGGTTTGAACCGAATGAACGTTTCATACGCCTGTTCACCCTGTTTCAATGCCCCAAGCAACTGCAATTCCACCGTCGGCACCAACGTGAACGTCGTTCCCAGTAACTCATCGGGATCGGTAATCGGTACGTCTTTGTCTAACGTCCGCATGATCACTTCGATTTGTTCCAGCAATGCTTCATTAGCACCCGGCATACTTTGCGGCAACATTTTTGTCGCCGCATTGAGTTCGCTTACGCCGTCCAACATCGTGTCCATTAGTTCCTGCGACATTTCGACCTGCCCTTTTCGGACGTGATCAAGCAACGTTTCTAATTGGTGTGCCAAGTCCGCCGAAGCATTAACACCCAACATCGTAAAGTTACCCTTTGCTGCGTGAAGCCGACGGAACGCCTCCTTCATCAACTCCGGGTCTTTGTCGCTTTCCAGCGTCAGGAGTACGTCCTGCAATTCGACCAAGCCGCGAGACAATTCGGTCAGCAAATCCGAAACGTCCGTGTCGGACAGGTCTTTCTGACTTGTCTCTTCCATTCGGGCAGCGATTCTGTCCCGTTGGGCAGAAAGTTTCGACTTGGCGATTAACTCGTCTTGGGTGTGCTTGGTTGCCGTCGAGTCGGGCATCGAGGTTCCAAAATCCGACAGTTTTGTATCGACTGGCTGCGCCGCATCACTGTACGAAGCCGCATCGCCGTGTCCTTCGTCCATGAGAATCGGGTCCCCCACCGCTTTAGCGACTGTCGTGTTAATGTCCACTGTCATGCCGACACGTCCGCCGGTAATGATGCAGGTGCCGGCAATTCCTACCATGTCCCTGTTAAACATATCTTTGGCAAGCGGAACGTTGACCAACTTGGACGGCGCAAGAAATTCAGAAACGACGCAAGCGATGCTTTCCTTCTTGCCTTCGATGATCACAACCGGCACGACTTCAGGATTGTCCAACTGTGTCGTTTCGCTACCCAAAAGTTCGGAAAGATCAAAAAGCGGCAACGGCGTGCCGAGATATTTGATAAACCGTTCCCGATCCATCGAGGCTTGAATCTGATCCGGTTTGAGACCTTGCAGACTCACGACTTGGTCGATGGACAAAGCATAGAGCGTTTCGTTGCACCGGACAATAAGAGCGTCAATGATGTTAACCGCCTTCAATTTCGGAATGTGAATCCGAATAGTGAATCCTTGTTTGGGAGTATTTTCCAGTTCTATACTTCCGTTAAACTCGGCGACCATTGTGTTGACCAAATCGAGTCCGACCCCGCGTCCTGATGTGTCGGTTGCCTTTTCTTTGGTGGAGAATCCCGATGCGCAAAGGACAGTCAATAAATCGGGTTGTTCGCCGAGTCGAAGGATACCGAGTGCTTTGGCACGGTCGAAAATTCTTTCTTCATCGACTCCTCGTCCGTCATCGGAAACGATGATTTCCGTTTCGTGTTCGTGTTCGACGGCTTTGAGCAGAATGATACCGGTTTCGTTTTTACCTTCGTGCAGCCGTTCGATAGGCGTTTCGAGACCGTGATCGGCTGCGTTACGTAGCATGTGCAGCACTGGTTCGACGAGTCTTTCGGCGAGGGCTTTATCGACGAGAACTTTTTCACCTTCGAATTTGAGTTCGATTTCTTTTTTGAGATTTCGGGCAAGATCACGGACGGGACGGCGAAACAACTTAAAAGTTTCGCCGATTTCGACCATACGGATTGCCATGACGAGATCGTGCAGGTCTTGGGAAATGCGTGCGGAGGACTCGTCGGCGGACTTGATGATCTGCAAGTCGCTCTCTGCCATTGGTCGATGGTGTGCAACGGCATCGGACATGTCCCGTTGAAGTTCATGCAGCGTTGAACTGGTGATGATCACTTCACCGGCAAGGTTGAGCAGTTTATCGAGGTGTTCGAGGCGAACCAGCATACGGTCCACACCTCGGGCTTGATTCGGATTTGCGTCGGTCATGGCTACCATTATACTTGACAAATGAAAAAAGTAAATTCCGTGATTCTTCCGCCAAAATCGAAACAGAATAGGGGGTGTTTGCATTTTTACCTAGTGGTCAATTCCAAGGGTTCGTGGGACAGTTGCGTCGGCGGATTTTGTCATTGGGTGGCCCACGAACGCTCGGACTTTTTGACATTGTCATTGGGACATTTTTGCGTCTTTTCATTCACCCACCTTCTCTTGCTGTGCAAGTCGATGTGCTTGTACATATTCTAGCAAATACTTCTGTACATCCTTGATGTTTTTGAACTTTCTACGTTGCCAGAACTTCTGTTGTATCTCGCCATTGAAGCGTTCTATCTTTCCTTGAAAGCCCTGCTCGTAAGGAGTACTGAAAACCGGTATAACCTTCAATGACAAGCACAGTTTAATGACTCTTCCGATGACATCTTTCATTCTTGAACCTTGAAAGACCAAGTCATTATCGAATTGCACATACTTCGGCAATCCGAATTGTTGCCAATGGGAAATCAGCGCAAGTATAGTGTTTTCAGTGGTTACGGGCGACATAGCAACCGAATGTAATAGACTGCCATGCAACGAAAGCCCGTTGAGAAATTGTACTTCTTGTCCACCGTGAAGGTATAAACCTTCTACGATGTCGAAGGTATCGAGTTCTACTTTTTGTTTCATCAAGTCAGGCAAGTACCAACCTTGCGGCGGAGCCGGACGGCGAATACGAGTTCTACTATCAATCATTCCACTGCGTTTGAGTATGTTGCTGATGGTACTTTTTGCGGGAATGGTCGTATCGCCTCTTCGTTTCATTTCTTCACGGATCGCATCGGCTCCATGCAGTCCGAGTATGCTTTTTTCCTTGAGATGTTTTCGGAGTTGTAGTACTCGCTTTTCGAGTTTCGTAGAGGACTTGTTTTTAGGTTGTTTTGAGCCGGTGGGCTTGTCATAAAAGTCGACTCGATCTAATCGTTTTCCTTTGGCGTGTGCGACCCAGCGTTGGACGGTGGATTTACTTTCATTGAAGTCTTTGGCGACTTCTCGCAGGCTTGCTCCGGTTCGATAGGCGGCGACCATTTGGCGGCGTTTGTCGGCGAGGGCGTGGTGGTTTTTTGTGTGTCATTAGGGAAAGGCGGTTCGAGGAAAGGATGTCAAAAATCGCTTTTACAAAAATTATAACCAGTCATTCGCCGTCCCACGAAGACCACGACACAAGCGTCCCACGAACCCTTGGAATTGACCATTAACACTTCTCTGTTCCAAAAATGCCTAAAAAACTCCTCTTTGTCCATAAATTTGGGCAGAGAGTCCTTATTTTTAACACACCCAACGGCTGCCGCGAATCTATGGTATAATGATGAGACACTCTGTCATTCCATCGGAATCGCTCTATGAAAAAGATTCTCTTCGCCGCCTTCGTCAGTTTAACAGTTTTCTTCGGTATCCTACGAGGAGAAAGCTCAACCTTCGTGACCTACGGCGAACACGGTGCTGTCGGCGAAGGGATGACCGACGACTTCGCCGCTATCATCAAAGCCCACGACGCTGCCAACGCAGCGGGACTACCCGTCAAAGCCGAAGCCGGGAAAACGTATTATATCGGCGACGTCCGAGGAACCGCCCAAATACAAACCAATACCGATTGGACAGACGTCAAATTCATCATCGACGATTCGAAAGTTTCCGTCGAAAACCGAAACCATCATATTTTTCACATTTCTTCTAAACTTCCCGCCGAGCGCATTACAACGATAAACACACTGCGAAAGAACCAACGAAAACTCGATCTTTCCTTGGCTCAGAGTGCTTTCATCGCCGTTAACGATAACACCATCAGGCGGTACATACGTCTTGGATTAAACCAGAACATCGGTTCGCTTCAAACTGACATTTTTGTTGTCGATAAAGAGGGCAATGTCGATAGGAACACCCCCATTCTTTGGGACTTTAATACCATCAGTTCGATGACAGCGTATCCTATTGATTCCGAACCCCTGACGGTTACGGGCGGACATTTTACAACGATTGCCAATCAAGCCGAGTCCAGGTATACGTATTACGCTCGGGGTATTTCGATTACACGTTCCAACGTTGTGATTGACGGCATTTATCATGATGTAACCGGCGAGTTGGACCATGGTGCGCCCTACCAAGGGTTTCTGGTTATTACCCGGTGCTCCGATGTTTTGGTGCAAAACAGTACATTTACGGGGCACAAAACTTACGAAACGATCGGTGCTGCTGACAAGCCCGTCTCGATGGGGTCGTATGACCTTACCGTCAACAACGCAAACAATGTAACGTTCAAAGATTGCAAACAAACAAACAGTATCCATGATTCAACATACTGGGGTATTTTTGGTTCCAATTTTGCTAAGAACATTACGTTCAACGCGGTGGAGTTTTCCCGGTTCGATGCTCATCAGGGTGTAACCAATGCGACCATTAGGAATTCGGTGTTGGGGCATCAAGGCATTAACCTTATAGGTCACGGCATGTTTTTGCTGGAGAACAGCACGGTAACCGGCAGAAATCTCATCAATTTACGGAGCGATTACGGGAGTACGTTTGACGGCGAAATCGTCATCCGCAACAGTCTGTTTTTGCCTCGCAACGGCGAGCAATCCGATGCTGTGTTGATTGGCGGGAGTAATACAGGGGGACATTATTTTGGGTATACGTGCTATATGCCGAGGCGTATTACGATAGACGGCTTGGTGATTGACGACAGGAATCATCCCAGCAATTATCAAGGCCCGAAAATCTTTG
>Ga0099364_10011855_pt1 | contig 11831 bp, 13 predicted proteins | sample TergutTh196P3_FD_73070 | JGI IMG/M metagenome (GOLD analysis project Ga0099364, IMG submission 73070) | Microcerotermes parvus P3 segment gut microbial communities from Pointe-Noire, Republic of the Congo - Th196 P3 | ecosystem: Host-associated > Arthropoda: Insects > Digestive system > Gut ...
TATGTCGCTGGCAGCCAGTGGGGTAACAAATTGTACATGAGCATGAAACACTTAAAAATCGTTTCAGAAGCCGCTTAATTATTCAAATGGCTGCAAATAAATTTTGCGAAAGATTCTTGACAGTACCCTTATGCATATATTATAACAAAAGATAATAATAAAATATACGATAATAATACTAGAATCTTCAATATTGTTGGTTCATTTATAGTATAAATAACGTAAATGAATGGGGAAAATAATATTTTTATAGAATCTAGAAATGTTGCATCTTTATAAGGTATTTCAATTTTTATCTTTATATACATATAAAAATGAATATAAATTACTAAAAAAAAAATAAACAAACAGAGAGCTTTTATTATCATACAATATTTAACCAATATCTAACAAAGGACATCCCAAGTAGAAATAATCCACCAAAAAAGAAAGACATATATTGCTTTCGATTAAAATTAATACCTAAATCGTTCATTGTTTTAGAAAAAAAGATACCTCCAATACCTATAAAAAACCCAGCTTCTCCACCAACTATTGGAATAATTAAACCAATAGGAACTTTTCTAAGAAACATGTAATTAACTATTATAAATAGTATAACTATGATCAAACTCTTTATTATTTTCAAATGTTTACCTCCTTAAGTAGAAAAATGTAAAAATAAAAAAAATAATTATAATTATTAAAAACCTGGTGGCCCAGTATATCCTCTATGTTCATTTTGGTTAACAACTCTTTGTTGCGTATCTGGGCCTGAACGTCCACCTGGCCCTACTTGATTTTGATTTGCACCCATTTGTGTGGCTGGGGCAGTCGTTGTTTGTGTTGTTCTTGAATTATTCCTTACATCATTAATTTGAGCTGCGGCAGATATAATATTTGTAGCTGTTGATGTGTTCGAAATAGCACCTTGCACAAAACTAACAGTACCAGCAGTAGTGCTAACATTTCTATTCATTGCAGCACCTCTCTGTTCAGCAGGCCCAGGGCCTTGCGTACTTCGGTTATGTCCATTACTTGTATCAATAGCAGCACCAATAATTCCACCAGTATTTGTTGGCGTACTTGGTGCAGGAACATCCATTAGCCCCATCGCAAGTTCACTTAATCCAAATGCACATTGAACAAAACCATCTACAAATAAACTAAAACCAATTAACCCTAATGTAAATGTTAATGGTGCAGCTGCACCTCCGCTACCTGCAGTTCCACCAGTTGCAGCTGCCAGTAGAAGAATACCAAAATTTACTTGTCCAGACCCAGAAACAACTGTTAGTGCACCATTTATGACCCTATCCCAATCTGCTTCACCATCTGGATCTGTGAATCTAATTGGATTATTTCCACCATAATGATACACGTGGAAATTTAGAAAATTATATATACCTCCTTCACCTCTTAAATCATTCGGACCTTTTCCAGGCCCCGGTATATAATCTCCCTCCCACATCGCCGGATCAGCGCTGATCCACCGGCTCGTCCGGGGGTCTAAGTAGCGCGCACCGTAATAATACAGGCCGGTTTCAGGGTCTCGTTCTTTTCCGGTTAGCTCCCCGGAAACAAAATATTCTGATACTGGGCCGCTGTTACCAGTAAAAGTGGTACTGTGAGGGGCTATATCCTGAGAATATGTGGTTTTTCGCAGCTTTTTAGCTACCGGAGTATGCATAGTGGTAGTATATATCATAATTCAAAATTTTTCAAACAGTTTTAAGCTACATTCCTATTAATACTTCATTTTTTTTGGGCAATGAGGTGGCTGGAAGCTGCCAAAAGGAAAGCAGTAGCGGACCCCAAACCCAAAAAAGTGGGTATTGCCAATATGACATTTGTCATCAGCTAACAGTGGAAAAATGGTAGACCGCAAGAATTCAGTAGGAAATTACTATATTCTTGCAGTTTCTTATTAAATAAAGCCCACTGGGATTTAGCACTGCGGGTCGACCCTGTCAGGGACACTGCAAACAGCACTTACCGGAACCCAAACATTGCTTATGCTGTGTTCTTTAGCGCATTCATTAATAACATTCCTTACAGAAAGCTATCCCAAGATCGCTTAAATATCCAGTTTGTGTAAGATCATCGCCACATTGTCTACGACACCGTCACAAAATTAAAGGATTATTTTTAATGTCCTCTTTTGCTTAAATATATAATTTTTACTTTAATTGCTAATATTTATATTCAGAATTTTATTTTATCTTCTTGGAAATGAATTATCTAACACTTCGAGCTTCATTATCTTTTACTTAACGTAAAAATAGTAATACTCAATAAAAGTAAGGACAAAAGTATTGCTATCCCAATAACTACCTTTTTTTGCAGGTTATTATCTGATATGTTATTATCTTCTATATTAAATATTGCCAAATCATCATTTATATCGCTGTGATTTAGTGTCTCATTATTAAAATCGTTTTTGGGTGCTATAACTTTATCAAACTCATCACTCAGCGTTATTATCCCAAGCCTCATAAAAAATAATATGTTAGAAATAGCTGTATGGTTATATCTAGATCCAGGATAAATATCCATAATTGTAATTTTTATTGGCGTGGTAGCAGGTTTTCGAAAAGGTATTATTTGCGGGTTAGGGGTATCCTCTATATCAAAATATTCTACAACGTCATTATATTCTATCCTAATCCGTTTTACACGTGAATTTTCATAAAACAGATTTAAATTCCAAGGAGCAATAAAACCGTTATGAAAAATCATTCCCTCATCAGAATGACTGGGATTCACGATAATATATTCTCCTATCCCATCTCCAGCAGATCCCTCAACCCATCTACTACTGCGAGTCATAACAAATTTTCCAGCAAGTCTACTATACGTTAATCTGTTATTGTTTAGTGTCTCTACAAGAGCCGAGCTATAATTTATCAAGCTAGCGCCACTAGTAATGATAAGATCTTGATTAAATAATATTTGTTGAATACCCCAAAACTGTAACCACCTACCACCAGTATCTATACCGCCTGAAGTAGTGCTATCTTCTTCTAATGGTATAAGCAACGATATTGCTTCATCAGCTGACTGTAAAAAAATAAATTCTCTATTGTCAAACATGATTATTCTAAAATCTCTTTCAAAACGCAATTGGTACTGTCCCAGCAATATAGAATAATTAATCTCCTCTTCTCCAGGATAAGGAACTACATTGTCTGGGTCGGTTAAAATACCAGTTATACTATTTTCAATTATTTCTAAATATCCATTTCCGTTTTCAAAAAAGAATGAAAATGGATAGTTCGGTCCTAATCCCTCATTCCAGTAAATATATTTATTTTCTTGTGAAAACCCATTGATTACTAAAAACAGCAAAGTTAAAAAAAAAGCAGGTTTTAATTTCAATCTGATATCTACCTTGAAACATCGATTATTCGAGTAAATATGTATCTACCACGTTCTACGCCCCACTCTTCTAACGTTTGGGCAAGGCTTCCAATATCTCCAATAATGCAACCGGCAGAAATAAGCGCGCCTTCATGGAAACGATGTCTCCCCCAATTCCCATCTGCAAGACCTGTTCCATCGAGACTACGACCATCAGTAATTCCTGCATAAACTGGTGTTAGTACATTTGGATCAAATATTGATTCCGTTCCAGCATCGCCAAATTGTGTATAAAATGAGCCAGAAGAAAGAGTATTCCCTGATGTTCCCTCCATGTTAGCAACAGTTTGTACTCTTATGATAAATCGTTCTCCGGTATCAATATTATCAAGAACTAAAAGATCTTGTCCTCTTTGGTCATCATTACGGCGTTCAGTTGTGTTATAAGAAGTATCATAGCGAAAAATCGTTATTTCTGTGCGCGGATTAGAGCTTCTGTTTTCAGTAGCCTGCCTTCTTTGTGCTTCTTCTGCTATTCTTTGTTCAACGTATTCATCACTTCTCCCATCAGGATCAACCAACTTAATCGGATTATTCCCGCCATAGTGATACACATAGAAATTAACGTAGTTAAAAACACCACCCATTCCCGGTAGATTTTCATTATGCTTTTTTGCATCATCATTAATCGGAGCAAGCGGAATGTACTCTCCCATGGCAGGATCAACCGACAACCAACGCGAAGTTCGGGGATCTAAGTACCTGGCGCCGTAGTAATACAGGCCGGTTTCAGGGTCTCGTTCCTTTCCGGTTACCACACCCGAAACAAAAAATACCGACACAGGGCCGCTATTACTGGTAAGAGTGCTACTATATGGGGCTATACCCTGGGAAAAGGTGGTCTTTCGCAGTTTTTTAATTGTAGAAATGTGCATATTGGTATTGTATACTATTTTTTCAGATTATGTAAATGACATTCAAAATATTTCTGATATTGCTAATATGCTGATAAGTTAAGGACATATATTATTTATTTTCGAAAGATTATTGACAGTACCTTGGTCTATAAAATTCCTTTATTTTTTTTTGCACAATGAACATAATTTATACTGTCGTATTTTTAACATATTTTGGTCATTTAAAATATTTTTATATCAGGATCTGAAAACTCATTTATTAAAATGTGCTACTGTTCCCAACAATATCATAATGACTAAAAAAATACTGAAAATATATATTTTAGTATTATCATTATCTTCACTATTATAATTTGAAGCAACTATAGGATAAATAAAAAAAACTGTTACGACACCAAATAGTCCTACATATTTTATATATTTACTTAATAATGGGAATCCAGTTGTTATTTCTACTACCAGTGAAACTATATAAACTATTTGAAAATAAACACCACATGCAAGTCTTGGCTCCACACTTTTCATTAACAAGTCATCACCATAACGGAAATTCCGGAGGCAGATCTAACTGATCTCCACTGTACCATTCCAACATTGCATCCACATAAGCCTCTAATATTCTATTACCCTCTACTGTAAATTCTGCCATAAATCTAGCTAGATCTTTTGCACCATCGAGATAACTGCCTGCAATTGCCCCTTTTAAACCAACAGTACCAATTACTGTTGTTGCAAAATCAAAAATGGCTTCACCGCGTTCAAATTGAGTAGAATCAGTATTTCTTAATACATTGATTAATTGCATACCACCTTCAGCCATTGAAATAATAGAAAATGCAGTACTGGTTGTATTCGCAACATTACTTGCTCCTGCCATATCTATCTCTTTCAACCAGCCTGCTAAAAAAGAAAGAGCAGTTCCGGTATCACTTCTGGCTAAAGCTAGTGCGATGTCATTAATTATATTTGTTGCCTCAGCATGGTCTATGCGTTCGCGAATTTCTTGCGACCAACGTCTATCCCAAGTATCACCAAATCTACCATCCGGGTCCGTCAACTTAACCGGATTATTCCCAGCATAATGGTACACATGCATATTGACATAATTAAACACACCACCCATGCCCGGCAGGTTTTCATTATGTTTTTTTGCATCATCATTTATCGGAGCAAGCGGAATATACTCGCCCATAGCAGGATCAACCGACAACCAGCGCGAAGTTCTGGGGTCTAAGTACCGGGCACCGTAGTAATACAGGCCGGTTTCAGGGTCTCGTTCCTTTCCGGTTAGCTTCCCGGAAACAAAAAATACCGACACAGGGCTGCTATTGCCGGTAAGAGTACTACTGTGAGGGGCTATATCATGGGAAACTGTGGACTTTCGTAGCTTTTTAGCTGCTGGAACATACATATTGGTATTTTAATCCAGATAATGGAATTATGCAATAATTTTTTTCAAAGCAAACCTCTAATTATCATAATTTGTCATTTACACAAAATATCTGACAGGCTTATTACTTTTTCTGTTTACTAACATTTTTGAAATGTCGTTTTTTACAAATCAATTTATTCTGGCGATTTTGAATTATTTGATACTGTGGGGTTATATTTTACTGACAATACACCGTCAAAATAAATCTCCGCATTAATTTTTGCAGCAAAACTAATCATTTCTCTGCTAATTATTAGACTTGGCATAGAGTCTGTAACATCCCCTATGACAAAACAAATAGAAACTTCACAACTGTTTTTATTTAAGAATTCAATAAATTCACTAATACAATTTTTAAACGGCAGAATAATATGTTTTGAAACATCTTCAGTATTATAAGTTTCAATAACATTTGTTTTGTAAACCCATTGACTATAATCAAGAACAATACCTCTTTTAGTTAAATAATTAATATTATGTTGCATAACTGGGGTTAACCCAGTTATTTTTGAAAGCAAATCTAAATTAGATTTTTTTGAAATCACAGAAATATCTGCATATATATTTGGCATAACAATTCTTATGGTATAGGAATATGAACAAGACCTGGATTACCTGGCTTGGGACGTAAAAATGCTTCACCTGTTCTATTATTAACAACAACATCATAAAGCCCACCTCTTCGTGAACCAGCACCAGCATCTCTCAATGTATGTTCTTTTAATTCATGTACATCGTTAAATCCTCTATCTCTTGCAAACCTTTCTGCTTGTCGATCTTCCAATGGTTTTGCATCTCTTGCAGATTGTGAATTTTCATTTCTATTTCGATTTTCATTATTATCATTTTGAGGTGGTTGGACAGGTGAAGGTGCTGCTGCTTGTGACCTATTAGCTAAACGCTCACCTTGCCTTTGTTGTGTTTGTCTTGTTCTTGAAGATTCCATAATATTTTGAACTTCTGTTGCAATAGCTTCAACTGTTCTTGCAATACCATATGCTATTGCTGCAGCAGCTCCTGTAAGTGAACCACCTCCCCCTCCACCTCCTGTTCCAGCTCCAGGTACAAGAGTATCATTTTGATGAAATTGAAGCTGTAATGTTGGTGTAAATCTTGATTGTCGCCCATCCGGGTCTGTCAACTTTACCGGATTATTTCCTCCATAATGGTAGACATGAAAATTAACGTAGTTAAATATGCCACCCATACCGGGTAAATTCTGGTTGCGTTCACGTGCCTGGTCATTTATCGGCGCGCTTGGTATATAATCCCCCTCCCACATCGCCGGATCAGCGCTGATCCACCGGCTGGTTCGGGGATCCAAGTAGCGCGCACCGTAGTAATAAAGGCCGGTTTCAGGGTCTCGTTCCTTTCCGGTTAGCTCCCCTGAAATAAAAAATACCGACACTGGGCCGCTATTGCCGGTAAGAGTGGTACTATGGGGGGCTATACCATGGGAAAGTGTGGCCTTTCGTAGCTTTTTTGCTGCCGGAGTATGCATATGGTTAATATATATCATAATTCAAAAAAATACAAACATTATTTTAGCACCGGGTACTGTCAATACATTTTTATTTTATAAAAAAATGCCTTTTTTTGGGTTCAGTGACAGACCTTATTGGGCTATGCAAGTAAATAGTAGCGAATCCCAATCCCCAAAAAGCACGATTATATAAATATGACATTTGTCATCAGCTAACAGCTGACAAATAAAAAATAGCGAAAACACCGTAGCCAGTTACTGTATTATTATGGGCTTCTCATTTTAAGCTTGCACGATTAATTTAAACAATAGACAGTAAACCATTCTTTAATTTGCGAAACTTATTGTACCTTATCTAGTGACGATAAATGCAATGTGTGCTGCACATGGTATTTTTATACCGATAACCAGTAATTATTCAGAGCAATGGGATTGTTGAACGCCTTCACAGAACACTTCTTGATGAGCATTTCCGGATTCAGGGCAGGATTAAGTTTTATGAAAGCCTTGAAGAAATGCAGACTGACCTTGACAATTACCTCCGTACCTACAACCATGAAAGGACTCATCAAGGTAGGAACATGAACGGTAGAACGCCTCATCAAGCCTTCGTCGAAGGGATTCCAGAAACCAATTATGAGGAGGAACAGGTAGCATAATCTTCGGCTTCATTCGGGGGTGATTGTCAGGGAATTACTATGCTTGTACAGTTTATGACACTTCTGGATTTTTTTTGACAGTTAATAAAATTTAGGCGCGATATTTGAATATCTTAACGCCTCAACCATATGCTTACCATAAAATTTTGAAAGAAAGTATTTTTGGTTATTAATTGTAACAATAAAATCTGGAAATAGATTAACCAAATCTAATCTATCTCTTACCTCATATAGACGTTCATTTTCGTGTATTTTATACACACTTAGATCTGGCCAATTTTTTATATGCTGACTAATAATCTGATAATTTTCTATTATTTCTATGACGCTTTTCATTTTTATTTTAATTACATTAGATAATAAACACATATTTAATCTTGGATTAAAATTATGTCCATCAATATGACTAATCAATACAAAGTAATCATTACAATACGTGATTCGCATACCTTTTCTTGTGCTTCTTCCCCAAGGATTTACATTTTCTATTATTAAGCTCACTTCATCAATAAATATTATTCTGATAGTGAATTCAGATTTAAGAATTCCAGTATAAAAAAGAATTTCAACATCATATACTTCAGGTTTCTTTTTTATCTTCTGCAGGAGTCTTTCTTCAACAGTTTTATTATTAAATAATAATAAAACTATAAAAGTTCCAAAAAGAAACATTATAGATACAATAGATCCAAAAATAAATAATCTCTTTTTTGTGATATTATTCTTCATATTTACTATCTCTAGAATCGCTCAGCCAGTTCTTCACGAGGAGCAGTATCAATTAATAAGTTTTCAAGTCTCGTTATTTGTCTTACTCTTTGGCTATCTGTAACAGCATCATCTATCCCATCTAACCATCTAGCAAGTTCTGTGTTGTTATTTACCGCTTCTGAATCATAAACACCAGATAGCAATCTACCTGCACCTTCAATACCTTTTATCCAATCAAAAAAATTATTTCGCCGGATTTGATCACGGCCTATTATAAATGCTTTATCTTGTCCATCAATAGTTTCCAAAACTACCTCAACTCTACTTCCTCCCCCTGCTAAGCCAAGAATACCGCCTAAATCAGATACTTTTATTATTGTTTCATCATCAATTATTATAGCACCATCTATTCTACCTATGTATCTTTCACCAGGACCAACTAATATATTATCTCCACCTTCTGTCCTAACGACAATATTTTTTTCTGTACGATTATAAAAATTTCTCCCATCAGGATCCATCAACTTAATAGGATTATTCCCTCCATAGTGATACACATGGAAATTAACGTAGTTAAAAATCCCACCCATACCGGGTAAATTCTGGTTACGTTCTCGTGCCTGGTCATTAATCGGCGCGCCAGGTATATAATCACCTTCCCACATTGCAGGATCTGCGCTGATCCACCGGCTGGTTCGGGGATCTAAGTAGCGCGCACCGTAGTAATACAGGCCGGTTTCAGGGTCTCGTTCTTTTCCGGTTAGCTCCCCGGAAACAAAATAAACCACCACAGAGCCGCTATTGCCGGTAAGAGTGGTACTGTGGGGGGGCTGTTTTCTGGGAAAAGGTTGTCTTTCGCAGCTTTTTGGTTGCCGGATAGAACATATGGATAATATATACTACTTTTTCCGATTAATCAAATACTTTTTATGGCTTTTAGAATTCCAGTAGCTTATTTATCAGAACAAGTACAAGATAATTGAGCCACTGATGTATAATATTTTATAATTCTAAATCTTTTTCTCCTACGAAACAGGATTTATACAATTTTTCCCACGTTTGCTTAACAAGAAGATGAAAAAAGTATATGTTTATAACATCTGGGGCATTTCGGTATATCCGATTTACCCTGGAGAGCCTGCCGGGTCGTAAGACCCGGATTTTTTTTAAGCAATATTTACCCAACATGAATACATTCGCTATCAGCGTTAATTCGCGTTCTCAGCGATAAAGCAGGCTATAGCGTCATTCGGAATTTAAGGTATATCTCTTCCAGCGTTTTTCGGGGACCAGGCTGATCCAGGCGCTTACGCATCCCGGCTGTATCTTTGCGGTCTATATAAAAATCATATAAAAGACGGGGGTCAGATTTATCTATCCATACATAAGCCGGAGAGCTGCCCAGAAAAGTACGGATCTCGCTTAAACCAACTGCTGCAATGCCAAAGCGTTTAAGCCTGGTGCGGACTGCAAGAAGTTCTTCGTAGGAAAGGCCAAAAAGAAATTCGTCCAGCGCCCATTTAGTTTCTTCCCTGCCCAGCTGGTTTAGTATAAAGTCATGCCAGTCTCGTTCCAAATCATAGGAAAGCCGGAATATTTCGCTTGTCCCGTCCAGGGTTCCAAAACTGGGGGGGGAATCGTTCCTGGCAATCCACAGCGCTTCCAAAAAAGGGAAATGCTGGATCATTGCCGGTTCCGCTCCGGAATCCCAAAGAGATACCAGCTCGTCTGCCAGACGGAACTTTATTTCCTCCCGTACTGTAGGATCATCCAGGCTGGAAAAATAAACATCTTCGGCCATCATGGTAAACATAATGGAATAAAGTACTCCTTCGACATCGTTGTGGAGCTTTGTCTCGTTTTTAAGCAGTTTACAAAGCAGGGAAAAAGCATGAAACTTGGTAACCAGAAAACTCCGCACTGCCTGAATACGGGCAGGTATACGCAAAAGGTGGGAAGAAGGAGCAAGCCCCGCCAGTTTTTTAATTAACTGCTGTTCATTACGGACAAAACCCCGCAGGGTTTGGCTTTCCCTTATCGGAGGATACAGGGCTATTGCCTCTCCAAAAAGCCTTAAACAATCAAAGCGCTGTCTAACCAGCTCTGCTTCGATGCTGTCTGGGTTTTCTCTGGTTAAGAGGCTTAGAGCTTCATCCAACAAGGATCTTTCATGCGGTGATATAAATAGAGCTTTTTTGCTGCTTATAGATAAAGCGGCAAGATTGGGCATAATTACAATGTATCAAAAATTTTCATAAAATTCAAGTTTTTTTTCTTGTATAGTATAATTGATTAATGTATGAAAAATCATAATGAACTATTTAATGCTTACTCTGACTGCTGCTTATGCCCCAGAAACTGCGGTGTTAATCGTCTGGCAGGAGAATTGGGATACTGTAAAGAGACCAGTAATCTGCGTATTTCTTCGGCATCCCTGCATTTTGGCGAAGAACCGCCAGTTACAGGCAGAGGCGGCTCGGGGACTATCTTTGTTACCGGCTGCAATTTGGGCTGTAATTTTTGCCAGAACTGGGATATTTCCCTTTTGGGGAGAGGACGTTCCATAAGCGAAGATAATCTTGTTGTGACTTTTCTGGATTTACAAATGGCCGGAGCGGAAAATATCAACCTGGTCACTCCTACCCATGCAGGGCCTGCCCTTGTCAGCGCCATAAAAGCTGCCAGAAAAAAGGGGCTATCCATCCCTACCCTGTGGAATTCTTCTGCCTATGAAAGCGAAGAAACCTTAAACCTTTTGGAAGGGATTATTGATATATGGCTTCCCGATTTAAAAACATTGGACCCATCCATTTCATCACAATACCTTAATGCACCTGATTATCCGGAGGCGGCGAAAAAAGCGATCCTTTTTATGCTGGAACAGTCCGAACTTCGTTTTGATTCGAAAAATACTATACGCTCCGGAGTAATCATACGTCACCTTGCCTTACCTGGGCACATGGAAGCAAGCCGCGAGGTATTGCGTTGGTTTGCCCAACATGCCAAGGGCAGGGCCATGATTTCTCTTTTAACACAGTATAGACCGCCTCATCGCAGCGGCAGCAAAAGCAGCTATGGAAACAGTCCGGGACGGTATATTTCCAAAGAAGAAAATGAAATGCTGCGAAAATGGCTGGAAGAATTTGATATTAAAGACGGTTTTTTCCAGGGACGATCACTAAAGGCAAAATATTGATTAAACTATATAACAACTGTATATTGAAACCATGGCAATAATTACAATCGTAGGGTCGGGTCAGATGGGTTCGGCAATATGCTTTCCTGCCAGG
>Ga0099364_10011856_pt1 | contig 11830 bp, 8 predicted proteins | sample TergutTh196P3_FD_73070 | JGI IMG/M metagenome (GOLD analysis project Ga0099364, IMG submission 73070) | Microcerotermes parvus P3 segment gut microbial communities from Pointe-Noire, Republic of the Congo - Th196 P3 | ecosystem: Host-associated > Arthropoda: Insects > Digestive system > Gut ...
TTTTACATCAAAAATAGGGACGCTTTCGAGCGCGGTTCCTACTCTGGTTCGTGCAAAGGCATCTGTTGCAATATCTACTACAGGACTACTGGTTTCTCTGATTGCTTGCAAGGCACGGCTGGATTTGATAGCACTGATGCTGTGTTTAAGTTGAATGTGGGCGAGTTCATGGGCAATGACGGCAGCAAGAGCATCTTCTGAGTGATCACTGTCAATAAGACCTTGGGTAAGAAAAATATGCCCACTGGATGCGGCAAACGCATTAATTTCATTCGTATCCAAAATTGCCACCCGGTAGCCGTCAAAAATGTCCGTAACAGGTGAATTAATGACAATGGCTTGGCAGATAAGGTTGAGGTAATCGGTAAGCGCCTGATTGTTTAGTACATGGTATCGAGTGAGGATATTTGCAGCTACTGCCCTGCCAATGTAATACTCTTGTTCGGGGGTTATTTCTTCTAATATACCCGCATCAGTGGCTGCTTGAGTTCCTGTGGCAACAACATTTGAAAAGAATTGACATCCTGACAAACCTACACAAAACGCAAGGATAACAAAGAGTGTTTTTTTCACTGCTACTCTCCCATGCGCAGACGGCCTTCCTCAAGAAAGGCGCGTAAATCTTCGGGAGATACCTGCAGCGCTTCAAGATTGTCTACCGCATTATAATTATAGCTTCCCGATTCCCGGTATGTATTTTCGATTTCCTGGTTAAACCCTTTTCCGGCAAGCGCTACTTCAGATGCGGTAGCTGATGTTGCACCGCCTTCTACGAGCCGCCGTGATGACAGGCTGGCGGTTTTGACCCAGCCGTTAATCGAAGAATTTGCCGCCGAGCGTATCTCTGACCAGCTGCCGTTTATCCGCAGAATGGAAACCTGCGTGCCATATGGCAGCCTGCTCCGTGTTGCTGCAAAAAAACCGGTAGAAGCTTTTACATCAAGAGATCTGACGGCAACCCACATTGTGCCTCCGGCTCTCGCTTGTGCCGGCAGGATTGCTGCAATGGACACACACAAGCACATAAATACAATGATTTTTTTCATGGCATTCTCCTCTGTTATTTCTCTGTTAAATTATCAACACCTTCATCCCATGATTTTTCATCAGGGGGAGAGGCGGCGTACTGTACACATCTATCATAATACTTTTTCGCAGCAAAGTCATCCCTATCAAGTTGGCAAATATTCCCAAAGATGGGGGCGGCAGCAGAGAAATCCCTGCGCTCATACAGCGAAAAACCCTGTTCCCAGTTTTGTACCATTTGTAGCAATGTGGGCACTGCATCCTGCCGGATGTCCAAAAGCTCATAGAGACGCAGCGGTGTGTTGATCCCCACCACCCGGACACGGCTTAAAGGGCGAATGATAAATTCATCACCAATTTTATCTCTGGTGTACTCGCTAATTAAAATACCCTTGGTGTTGTACTGTTTGTTAACCCCTTCCAGCCGGGCGGCAAGGTTTACCGCATTTCCCATTATGGTATAGTTCATTTTGTTGGGCGTTCCCATATTCCCGACAACCATGTCGCCGGTGTTAATTCCAAGCCGAGTGAACATGGGAGAAAGATCATCCATGTCCCGTAACAGACCTTTTTTTACCATTGCATGCATGACCGCTTCGGTGATAAGTCCTTTTTCCAGCGCTTCGCGGTTCGTATCGGCCTCTGCTTTTTTCATCATGACCGCAGACCGGCAGGCGAGGCTGGCATGGTTTTCCAGCCGCATCGGGGCGCCAAAAAACGCAATTATCGCATCGCCTTCGTATTTGTCAATGGTGCCTTCGTTTTCAAGAATAATATTGCTCATTCTGGTCAGGTAAAAGTTCAACAGTTCTACCAGCTTTTCGGGATCGCCCAGAGCTTCGCTGAAAGTGGAGAAGCCGCGAATGTCGGTGAAAATTGCCGTCATTTCCCGTTTTTCACCGCCCAGCTTAAGCTGCGAGGGATCGGCAATGATTTGCTCAATGACTTTTGGCGAAAGGTACTGGCTGAATGCCGATTTGATAAACCGTTTTTGGCTGCCTTCGGTAGCGTAGTTATACAGGGTCGCGCTGACAAAAGCCGCTGCAATTCCGACAAGCGGCATTACCAATGGAAGCCAGAAACCTCCCCAAAGATAAGCGGCACATGCAGCGGTAATAATTGCAATTATTGCAAGCACTGTTCCGGTAACCGGCAGGAATATGCGATGGGAAAAAAGACTGAGGAGTACGGTAAGGCTTACTGCGGCAAAGAGAATCAGCAGGTTGAGCCACAGTCTGCTTTCCCGGATAAAATCACCCTGGAGCAGGTTGTCCAACAGGGTTATGTGCATCCCCATGCCGGGATATTGTGATGAGATGGGAGAACTGAAAATATCAAATAATCCGGGGGCGAATAAGCCGACAAATACATGCGCTCCGGCAAAATCTTCCGGAAAAACCTGCGGTTCTCCGCCGTTTTGGTATGTCTCAAAACTGGTTATAACTGTCCTGGCCGAGTAGAGGGGATAACGATCCAGAGAACCCCTGAATCGAAGCAAACTCTTCCCGTTTTTATCAACCGGAACGGTATAATCGCCCCATTGGATGGTGTTATTTTTTGAATCATAACTAATAGTCGTGTCATGACCGGATACTATAAGTGATGCGGGGCCAAAACCCGGTAATGCCTTGCCATCAAACAGGGTAAACAACCGGAGCCGTCTGTATATATCATCAGAATCGCGTATTCCGGTGAGGCTGCCTAGCGCTCCGGCTGTGTCACACAGTTCCTGAAGAGGAAAAACTGCGCCGGATAATTCTCCCTCGTCTCCCCCCCTGCCGAATTGTTCCAAAAAACCGCCGAATCCCTCAGGGTTGAAAAAAGATGGTTGTACAGCGGGCGGCCAGGATCGGGTACTGCCGGACTGGCTGCTGAAGAAAATCCCCTGTACCACTTGGCCGTATTCCCGGGATGCACGAGCAAAATCTTCGTCATCTTCCGGACCGTACAATGAAGGTTCCGAATAGATAATATCAAAAGCGATTGATTTTGCTCCGCTTAAATTCATGTAATCGATCATTTCTGCGTATGCACTGCGCGGCCAGGGCCAGCCCCAGCCCCTCTCCCGCTGCCCCCAGTCGATGCTGTCCTGGTTTACGAGGATTACCACAATGTTATCTGACGGAGGGTGAGAAGATGCAAACAACCTGACCCGGAGATCGTAGGATTTATTTTCCAGAAAATTAAAAGCGCCGATAATATGCAATACACATACACCGGAAAAAATCAGGGCTATAAGGATTATCGCAGTGATTTTTTTATTTGCCTTTTTTTGCTTTTTCTTTTTTTGTACCATGCTGTTAAACATATCACGTTAATAATTTTTTTTCTACTGCTAGACTATAAATTTATTTTTTGCTATTGTTAACGGAGCTATTAACAAGGAGATACCATGGCTAAAACATTACAGTCCCCCGGAGCTTTTCTATCACTGCTGCTGGAAAAGCATAACCTCAACCCCTTCAAACTTTCAAAGGGTATCCGCCTGAGTCAGTCGGCGGTGCGTCTTATCGTACTTGGAGAAACCAGAGTTTCTGTTCCTGTCGCGCTGAGGCTTGCAAAGTACTTTAATACCAATCCCGAATACTGGCTTATTATGCAGATGAAATGGGATCTTGCAGAAGCTTCCAAAGACAAAGCTTTGCAAAATACGGTAAAAAGCATTTCCAGACACAAAAAAGACACAGCCCCTGCAAAAAAACCCGCAGCTTCGAAGAAAAAAACGGTTGTAAAAAAGTCTGCTGCAAAAAAAACAACCGCAAAAAAAGCTGCCGGGAAAAAGACGACCGGAAAAAAACCAACGGCGAAAAAAACAGCTGTCAGGAAAACTGCCGCAAGGAAATCCACAGCAAGAAAGACAGCAGCTAGAAAAACAGCAACAAGAAAAACAGCAGCAAGAAAAAAATAACAGGAAAATGAATGCACAGCGGCAGTGTCTTGCAGATTAAAGCGCTGCCGGTATTTAATCCATTATGATTCTTCGTTATACTGAGTCCGGTTATCTGGTAATACTTTCGCAGGATGATCCTCGTTGTATTGTTAATGCCATGCTGGAAACCGGTTATAATGAAGAATATTGTGTTTCCCCGGATTTTTCTCCGGATTTTATCGCACGTTTGATGGAAGCCGGGTTTCTGGTGATGTCAGCAAGAGAAGAAACTTCTCTGTATTATATTCTTCTTCCCAGACTGCATTTAAGCAGGTCAGCGCTTTTTTTTCAAAACCTGCATATAAAAAAATCCATTAAACCGTATTTAAACCGCTACGAGTTATGTTTTGATTCTGATTTTGATCGCATTGTTGCACGCTGCCTGGAAATCCACGGAGACGACTGGCTTACCCCGCCATTGGTTGATGCGATACAGATTATCCGGCATGAAAAATTGCATGGTGTGTATCCGGCATCGTTTGCCCTGTACCGCGACGGGAAGTTGGTTGCCGGCGAATTTGGAATCACCGCCGGCAGGGTGTATACTTCTTATTCCGGTTATTATGAGGAAAGCAACGCCGGAACGGCGCAGCTTATCCTCGCGGCACGGTATTTACAGGAAAACGGTTTTGCTTTTTTCGATCTGGGCATGCCCCTTGACTACAAAACCGATCTTGGCGCGCTTAACATTTCCCCTGAGGAATTTGTTTCGCTTTTCCGTGCCGCACAGAATGTGTAATATCCGTTAAAACTCCAGCTTGTATTCAATGGAAAACAGGTTATTCATTGTCCTTGCGCCTTTCGGTTTTGATAAATCGCGCTGCAGGGTATAGGCAAGTTCAATATACTGGTTTCCGGTAATACGGAATTGAACGCCGGGTTGCAGCACTAAGTTGCCTGCATCTACCTGACCGCCGCTTGGAGAAATGGTGCGGAAACCCCTGGGAGAGCCAAGTTCGTAATAATGGCCTTTATTAATACTATCAAAGTAGTTTGCGCCTCCGCTGAAGTCTTCATTTACATTGGGCCCTATATTGTTACTATTCCGCAGCGGGGAGCCGATGTTTACGCCAAAGTTCAAACGGGGAACAATAGTCCCTATGGCATATTGCGCATATCCGCCGAAAGTAAGATCCGGTTCCCGGTTTTCAACAAAAAGCTGCATAAAGCGGATGCCTGCTCCAATACTGCCGAGCTCAAAATCAACCCTTTGGCCGATTTGTATACCGGCATTGGCATTTTGATTTTCCAATATGTTCAGGAGGGCAAAGTCAAGGTTAACGGCATTTAAGCCCATGACCATCCCTGTAAGGGCAGCTATCTGGACACCAAAACCAATGTCATAGAGATCTTCCTGATGCCTCACGGCATTAAGCATGATGTGAGCCATGCCGGGAAGATCATATCGTAAGCTGAGGTTATAACGGGCTTCTTTAGGACTACTGGAATTCCCGCCCAGCCCTCCGGTAGGGAAAAACCCAAAACGCATGTTAACTCCCACGAACGGATTCGCATTAACAAATATGCCCCAGCCTTCGGCGTTATACATATGGGCTTCAACGCCGCCATAAGGATTATATAGTTCATTATAGTCCATATAACCGCCCCTGATTTCGACTATGCCGTTAAAAAACTTCAGCCAGCCTTCATATGTATCGATGAGGAAATCAGCTGCTCCGGTAGAGTCCCGGTCAAGAGCAGCATGTGTTTTAAACAGGATCCTTGCCCCGGCGGTGCTGTCGGAATTGGTATAGTCGGCCCATAATTTAGCCATAATACCGACATTCTCACTGCTGTTATAATGGCCAATGACGAGTTCAGAGTTTTCATGATCGCTTTTAAAAAACCCAATCCCGCCGGATACCATACCGTTAAAAGTCAGACCTTGGGCGAATCCCATCCCTGCGGCTGTAATAATCAGCCATACAACTAGTAATTTTTTCATAAAAACCCTCCAAATACTCGATAAAAAAGGGGAAATAAGCAACGCTTATTTAATTCCTCTTTTTTCTTCAAAAGGTACATTTTTACTTGACAAATGGAAAATCCCATGCCATAGTATAATTAGTTCACATTACGAACTAATTGTCAAGAGGGAATCGTAATTTTTTTATTTTTTAAGGAGAGAGTAATATGAAAAGAAAACTAATTTCATTTACGGCGGTTTTACTGTGCTTTTCTTCATTAGTAGCCTGTACCCCGCGTGATTCGGCAAGAAGCAGGAGTTCTGCCCGCCAAGACTACATTATTGATTTGGAAGGGTACGAATTTATCGTAGCCGGCTATGAACCGTCGATGTGGCGCCCCATGCAGGGTAAATCCGACCATGAAGATGCCATGGTCGCCCGTGTACAATTTGTGGAAGAACGATATAACTGCACCATACGATTCGAAGTATTAGGCCCTCACGATGCCTATGAACAGACATTGCTCAAAACAATGAGCGGTGACAAACCTTATGATTTACTGGCAACCACAGTGTGGGCTATGGGCCCCTTAATCGCCAACAACCTCCTTGAGCCGCTTAACCAGCTTCCCCATCTCAATCTGAACGAACCGTATTGGGAACCGGCCATTAACGAACTGGGCACTTTCCAGGGAGATCAATACCTCTGCGCTCCTACCTTTACTCATACCTTTTTAGGTTCACTGGCTTTCTTTTACAACCGCGACATGATACAGGAATTGGGCCTGCAAGACCCCCACGAATTGTTTTTGGCAGGGGAGTGGACGATTGACAAATTATATGAACTTGCGCTGGCTGCCAACCGGGACCTGGACGGCAACGGGGTGATGGATGTCAATGACCGTTTTGGCATATCTGCGGTAGACCCTCTAGGCGACTATTTAGCCGCGCAGTTTCAGGCTTCGGGTCTGAGTTTTATCGGCGAAGATGCCGAGGGCAGAATGCAGTTATTATTGGGCAGCGAGCAGGCGTTTAATGTCGTCAGGGACATACGGAGATTGTATTCCGCCGATTTATACCTGCTGCAGAGCCGCAACGACAACCAATTTATCTGGCCCAACCAGTTTACCGACGGCAAGGCATTATTTTATGCGAACAATGCGGGTCAGTATTCCTATCTGTCCGGCAATTGCGATTTTGACTTTGGCATCCTGCCGCCGCCGAAATGGGATTTTTCCGACCGGCATTATGCCCCCATTAACCACAACACGCTAGTGTTGGGAATAGCGATCAACAACCCGGACAGGGAAAAAGCGGCAATTGTGCTGGAAGCCCTGGCCAGACAGGGCGAGCGGGAAGTGGAAATTAACCTGAACGAACAGTACATGATAAAAGGCGTAATACCCGAAGAGGTTTCCTATCAATATATACGGGATATTTCTCAAAAGTACTTGGCCGCCGACAAAGCCGCCATCATGGGAAATGTCAACTATTACCGTGATTTTGTGATTGGCACGCGGAGCATGATCGCTGAGGCGGTCCGGTTTGATACCGATATCAGCACACTGTATCAGCAATCAAGCGCGCGCACCCAGAGCCTCATTAACGATTTCTGGAATACCAGGAGGTAACTCGCTGTATGTATATGGCGAAATATCTTTTCCGCACTTTGATGTGGATTTTGATATTCAATGCCGGTTCGGTTTTCTCTGCCGAACTACAGGCCATAATCATCCCCGGTGAGGATTATACCGCCGTGGAAGGGGATGGGATTGATCCGTATGCTGTGTATGACAGGGGGTTATACCAAAACGATACCGGGAACATTACCTGGCCCTTTACCGTACCGGTTACCGGCGAATACCATATTCAGATACATTACCTTACCGTGCCGGGGAAAGGTTCTCCTGTTGAACGCAACCTGTATATAAACGGCGAGCTTCCCCTGCCTGAATGCAGAAATATTCAATTTACCCGGATGTTCAGGGATGTTTTATATAACGGTGAATTTGAAAGGGATTTTTTTAATAACCACATTCGCCCCGGCCAGGAGGAAGTTTTTGGCTGGCAGAGCGCTTATGTACGGGATGTGACCGGTTTTATCCCCGATCCTCTCGTTTTCCATCTGAGTGCCGGGGACCATGTAATTACCCTGGAATCGGTGCGGGAGCCTTTTGTCATCGGTTCTATCAGCTTCATCCCCGCGAATGCCGGGGGTACCCCCCGATATGAAACCTGGCTCGCTGCTGCGCGGCAGGCAGGGTACCGGGAAGTCAGCCTGTCTGAACCGGTGAAAATCCAGGCGGAGTTCCCCGTCTTGCGTTCTGATGCCATGAACTATCCGCATGCAGATATCATTTCCGGCGCGACAGAACCCTCCAGCCCCGGACTGCTGTTGTTAAACGTCATCGGCGGCAGTCATTGGCAGATACCTAACCGCTGGATCGATTGGACCGTGGAAGTGCCGGAAACCGGTCTCTACGCCATTCACATCCGGTTTCTGCAAAACCTCAATTTTGGAGTCTTTGTAAGCCGCCGCCTGAAGATCAACGGCGAGGTTCCTTTTGCGGAAGCGGAACAACTGGAATTTAATTTTGACAATAACTGGCAGATGGCAACCCTGGGCGGGAAGCAAGAGCCCTTTTTATTTTTACTGGAAAAAGGCCCCAATACCCTCACTTTGGAAACGACCCTGGGTTCCGTGAGTAACAGCCTCTATGCCCTGAGCCAATCCATTACCGCGTTGAATGATGTGTATATGGACCTGATACGGATCATGGGCCTGGACCCGGATATGAACCGGGATTACGGGCTTGATGTGCAGGTACCGTTTGTCCTGGAAACCTTAATCGAACAAAGTACGGAGCTGCGGATCATTGCCGATTGGGTTGCGGAAAACACGGGGATGCGCGGCGAGATGGTGCAGTTACTGCGTAAAACAGCAGAGCAGATTCAACGGATGGGTACCCGGCACCGCACCATAGCGATCAATTTAAATATGTTCAGGCAGAATATCAGCGCCCTGGGTACGTACCTGCTGACTTCGCGCAATCAGCCGTTAACAGTGGATTATATTCTGCTGGATACTCCGGGAAAAGCGGCGCCGCGGGCGGACTTGCATTTTTTGGGGAGAATGTGGTTTGAAACCCGGCGTTTTTTCGCTTCGTTTTTCGTTAACAGTGAAGCTATCGGCACCAGGGAAGCGCCGGCCGCATTACGGTCCGATCAAAGCGTCAAAGTGTGGATTGCATCCGGCCGCGACCAGGCCATGATCATTCGCAACATGATCGACGACAGCTTTACGCCGGTTACCGGCATACCGGTCGATTTCCAATTAGTCGTAGGGGAATCCCTGCTTACGGCCGTTTTGGCCGGCGTAGGGCCGGATGTTGCCCTGGGAAATGCCGGCGATATTCCGGTCAATTATGCCGCCCGTAACGCTCTGGCTGATCTGGCATCTTTTGGGGATTTTGATGCAGTGGCGCAGCGGTTCCATCCTGCCGCACTTACCGGATTCAAATTCAGAGACGGTGTATATGCACTGCCTGAAACCATGAGTTTCCCCATGTTTTTTTACCGGACGGATATTTTTGAACGCTACGGGCTTACGCCGCCGGATTCCTGGGAAAACATGTATGTGTTATTAACCGAACTGCAAAAAGAAAATATGTCCTTTGGAATGCCCCCGCATGTAAACACTACCCTGCTGAAGATGTATCAGCGCGGCGTGGAGTTGTTCACTCCCGACGGGAGATCCACGAACCTGGGTACCGACGTGGGGTTCAGCGCCTTCAGGGATATGAGTGATTTATTCAGGCTGTACCGTATTCCCGTGGAATTTGATTTCCTCAACCGTTTCAGAAGCGGTGAAATGCCGGCGGGGATTGTAGATTTTCCCATCTTCAATCAGCTCGTTGTGTTCGCTCCGGAAATTTACGGCCGCTGGGAATTTGTCCCTGTTCCCGGCACATGGCGGGAAGATGAACAGGGGGAACTGTTTTTGGATAGAAGCGTCCTGCTCTCTCCCACCGGCGTGGTTATGATGAGGAGCGCCAAGAACAAGGATAATGCCTGGGAATTTATGAAATGGTGGACAAGCGCGGATACCCAGTACCGTTTTGGCATGGAAATGGAAAGCCTTCTGGGTCCGGCTGCCAAATATAATACCGCTAACCTGGAAGCTTTTGAACGGCTGCCCTGGATACGGCAGGATTATGACCGTATGACAGAACAGTTACAGAAGGCGCAGGGCATACGCATTTTCCCCGGCAATTACATTGTCGACTGGTCGGTGCGTTTTGCCTTTTTTGATGTGAATGATCGCGGCAGGAATCCCAATGAAATTCTATTGGATTATCTGGGTGTCATTGACAATGAACTGCAGCGTAAAGCCAATGAATTTGGCCAATAAATTGATCGGCAGGAGACAGGCGTGTTTGGAACTTTAGCACAGAAAATGTACAAGAAACGGGTGTGCTATTTATTAGTGCTGCCGTTCATGCTGCTCTTTGTGGTTTTTACCGTGCTGCCCGTTGTCATTTCGCTTTTTATGAGTTTCACCTCATTTAATATTCTGGAACCGCCCCGGTGGGTGGGGCTGGATAATTATTTCCGCCTGTTTTTCAGCGATGAAGTGTTTATCAAATCCATCGGCAATACCCTGGTACTTGCCCTGGCAGTGGGCCCCATGGGGTACATACTCTGCCTCCTCGTCGCGTGGTTTGTCAACGAATTGCAGCCAAAAGTACGGTCGGTGGTTACATTAATTTTTTACGCGCCGGCAGTGTCGGGCAATATTTATCTTGTGTGGGCGACATTGTTCAGCAAGGATGAATTCGGCTGGCTCAACGGCATCCTTATCCGCTATGGCCTTACCGGAGGCGCAGTACGCTGGCTGGAAGACCCCCGGTACATGATGCCCATCGTTATCGGCGTGGCGTTATGGGCAAGCCTTGGCATCAGCTTCCTGACATTTATTGCCGGGTTACAGGGTATTGACCGGTCGTATTACGAGGCTGCGGCTATTGACGGGCTGCGGAACCGGTGGCAGGAGTTGTGGTTTATAACCCTGCCCATGATGCGCCCGCAGTTGATATTCGGCGCAGTTTTAAGCATTTCCGCTTCGTTCGGCATCGGGGCCATAACCACTGCCCTGACGGGGCTGCCGTCTACGAATTATACGGTACACACCATCATGAATCATCTGGAATTATACGGCGGCGTACGTTACGAAATGGGGTATGCCAGCGCCATTGCCACATTGTTATTTTTGTTGATGATAAGTTCCAACAAAATAATACAACGGCTCATAGCCAAGGTGGGTAGTTAAGTGGCTGCGCAACATCGTTTAAACCGCTCCTATGGCGGAGATATTTTTATCAATGTACTGCTTTTCGCCCTGGGATCGGTGATGATACTCCCCATGATTTATTCCGTTTCCAGCGCTCTTAAACCCCTGGACGAGTTGTGGATTTTCCCGCCCCGGTTTTTTGTGCAGAACCCGACGTTACGGAATTTCCGGGACTTGTTAAATGTAATGACCGCGTACCGTGTCCCTTTTTCCCGCTATATGTTTAACACGGTCTTTATCACCGTGGCGGGTACTTTTGGCCATGTCATTATTTCTTCCATGTGCGCTTACGCTTTTGCCAAACATACATTTCCCGGGAGCAAGGTTATGTTTGTCATGGTGGTAACGGCGCTGATGTTTAACTCCATGGTTACCCTCATTCCTTCATTCCTGATAATGTCATGGCTGCGCTGGATAAATACGTACTTTGCATATATTGTCCCCGCCTTTGCTGCGCCCCTGGGCCTGTTTTTAATGAAGCAATTTATGGAGCAGATGGTGCCCGATGCAATGCTGGAAGCCGCACGGATTGATGGTTACGGGGAATTTCAAATTTTATTCAAAATTGTAATGCCCCTGGTTAAACCTGCCTGGCTTACCCTTACCATTTTCTCGGTGC
>Ga0099364_10011857_pt1 | contig 11830 bp, 8 predicted proteins | sample TergutTh196P3_FD_73070 | JGI IMG/M metagenome (GOLD analysis project Ga0099364, IMG submission 73070) | Microcerotermes parvus P3 segment gut microbial communities from Pointe-Noire, Republic of the Congo - Th196 P3 | ecosystem: Host-associated > Arthropoda: Insects > Digestive system > Gut ...
ACTGCGCTGAAAATGAAAGAAGCTCCCTTCGTAAGAAAAAAATCTGTAGTGCGCGAAATTGAAAACAAAAAAGATAATAAACTTGATTATAAGATAGATACGGGGTAAAGGCTGCAATGTGGGTTAACAAAAAAAAACGTCGAAGTCGGGAAAAATTTCGTCCCATTTTGACTTTTGCCTTTACCGCCTCCATTCTATCGGATAACTATTTTTTGTTTTGGAATTTCCGATAGCCAACGTAGATGGCTTACATCAAAGACAATCTGTCAACATTCTATCTCCGCACTCATTCACCTCTCCCACAATCTTCTGCGCCAGCGCCAGCGCCCGTTTTTCGTTGGCGCTTTCGGCATAGATGCGGATGATGGGTTCGGTGTTGGATTTTCGGAGGTGCACCCACTCTTTCTCTTTGTCAAAATCTATTTTTAAGCCGTCAATCGTTGAATGTGGCGTGTGGCGGTACTTCTCTTCCATTTTTTTCAGGACGGCATCCACGTCGGCGCCGGGATGCAGTTCGATTTTGTTTTTCGAGATAAAATATAAAGGGTAGGTAGTTTTCAGTTGCGATATTTTCTGTTTTGTCTTCGCCAGATAACTCAGGATGAGTGCGATACCGACGAGCGCATCCCGTCCGTAGTGCAGGTCGGGATAGATGACGCCTCCGTTGCCTTCGCCGCCGATGACGGCGTGATGTTCTTTCATCATGGCAACTACGTTGACCTCTCCGACGGCGGAGGCGAAATACGACCCGCCGGCTTTCTCGGTGATGTCGCGCAATGCCCGCGACGACGACATGTTGGAGACGGTATTCCCTCTCCGGTGTTGCAGTACGTAATCCGCAACGGCGACCAAGGTATATTCTTCGCCGAACATCGAACCGTCGTCGGCGATGGTGGCGAGGCGGTCAACGTCGGGGTCAACGGCGAAGCCGATGTCTGCGCCCGTTTTTCGTGTCAGTGCGGCTATCTCGGTAAGGTTTTCGGGCAACGGCTCCGGATTGTGCGCAAACATCCCGTTGGGCGTGCAGTTCAGTGGAAGGATTGTTTTGACGCCGAGCGCTTGTAACAGTTCCAACACGGCGATACCGCCCGTCGAGTTGACGGCGTCCACAGCGACAGAGAAATCAGCCGTTTCAATCGCCTGTTTATCCACCAAGTTGAGTTTAAGGATGGCTTCGATATGGTCGCGGATAGCATGGTCGTACCGAGAGTACATACCTATATTTAATACGTCGGCATATTCTATCTGCTGTTCGGAGCGTTCTAACACCTTTTTCCCTTCGACGTCGCTGATAAACTCGCCTTCGTGGTTCATCAACTTCAATGCGTTCCATTGGATAGGATTATGGCTTGCCGTGATCATGATGCCGGCGTCGGCGTGCAGGTTTGGTATTGCCATTGCTATGGTTGGCGTGGTGGTCAGTCCGACGTCAACGACGTCGCAGCCGACGGATTGCAGCGCTCCGCAGACAATCTGAGAGACCATGTTGCCCGAAATTCGCGCATCCCGTCCTACGACGAAAGTAGCGCGTAAACTCTTTTTTTGCTGTTTCACCAATTCGGCAAAAGCCGTCGTGAATTTTACAACGTCAATCGGCGTGAGGTTCTCTCCGCTTGCGCCGCCTATTGTGCCTCTGATTCCTGAGATAGATTTTATTAATGCCATATTCTTGATTTTAATCACTCTGCAAAAGTACAAATATTTTCAATACAGCAATCCGAACATCCACAATGGAATACGGTTTCCCCATCCTATTTCTGTTTCGTCCACGGCGAGGTACGAATGGGGAGTGTCAGCGATTTGTGAAAACGTTTTGCTGCTTCCGCCAACTTCAAAAATGTATTGGTCGTTTACCGTAAAATCGCCTTTCATGGCGCTTGTTACTTTGGCAATGACGCGCAACTGGTTGTAAAAGAACGTCTCGCGCAGGTTGCCCGTGTTAGGATTGTCGTAGCCGAGCGCATACGCTAAGTTGGGATTGTCTAAATAGATTTTTGACGGTTTGCTCAGGTTGTTTAAATTCTTACCGCTTTCGCGCAGCAAACCTACTAATCTCGACTTTTCAAGAAGTCCGAGACTCCTTGGCAAATTACTCCGCTGAATATCAACAAGATTACCCAACCTTGCCATATTGGGAACAAACGGCGCCATTCCGGCAATAATGCCTAATAATCGTTTGAGTTTCTGCACGGAAACATACTCTATTTTTTCTACAGCGGGCAAATCTGTTTCCAAAATGGCGTTAACCGTGTTCAGTAAGCGGCGATTGTAAATGTGTATGCCCTCTTTATAATATGGAAAATAACCGTTCTGCAAATATTTACGGAAAAGCGGAACAATTTTTATCCCTCGCGTTATCTCTGCGGCGATTTCCACATGTTTTTCCAACAAATCTTCCAACGAAACAGCAGGCACATTTACAGTGCCCTCAAAGGCCAAAAATTCACGAAACGACATTCCAAACAATTCATAATCAATGGCTCTACGGCTTAAATCGGCATTCCCTTTATAAATATTCAATATGGATGAACCGGAAAACGCCACGTGCAATTCGGGATAAGAATCGTAGATATTTTTCAACTCTTGCGCCCAAGTGTCGTAGGGATATTTGTGTACTTCATCTATGAAAAAGTGTGTTACACCCTCTTGCCACAGTTTTCGCACAACATCCACCAACCTGTTGGTCGAAAAATAAAGGTCGTCCAAACTCATATAAAAGGCTTTGCCCATATCAAGATTCTGCTTGATATACTGCAACATAAGCGTAGTTTTTCCTGTACCTCTCGAACCGACAATGGCATAAAGCCGGTCTGTCCAATAAACGTCTTTCATGAGGTATCTCACAAAGTTGCTATCGGTCCTTTCCAAACGATTTTTGTAAGTGTTAATCAACGTATTCATAATTCCGTATATTTTAGGGTGCAAAGGTACGAATAAAATGTATATTGAAATATATCACTCCCCCTCTTTCCACATCCGTAACACATACGTTGGCGTAATGATTTTCAGCAGAAACGCCCAGAGCAGCGATGTGGTGATGGCTATTCCGAAGTTCACGAATGGATTGAGCGGCAATAGTTTAGAGCCGTAGCAGATCAGGACGGCACCGACAATAAACGAGAGAAGGCGTATGGTGATGTTCCAGCCGACGTTCATCTTAAAAATATGCCGGACGACAAACAACTGCACGATCACCGTTGCCAACTGTGTCGTCAAACTTGCAAACGCCGAGCCGACAGCCATCATTCGCGGAATGAGCAGGAAGTTGACAAGCAGATTGACGGTTATTCCAACTAAAGCGATGATATTCAGCGATTTCAAGTTTCCGTTGGCGGTGAGCAGTGTTCCGAAGACGTAGGAGGTGGAGATGGGAACAAAGCCCCATATCAGGATTTGAAACACGCGGGTGGATTCCACCGTGTTGTCGAGATACATCAGATCCATCAACTCCTTTGCATAAAAAGAACATGCCGAAGCGGCGATAACCGAGGCGGTTATCAATATCGAAAATGCCAAAGTGATGACATCTTTCAGGTTTTGTTTGAGTTGGATGTAGCGGGCAAAAAGCGGCAGCAGGAAAAAACTCATCAGGTAGGAAAACGACGAAAGGACATCTAACAGCCTGTATCCCATCGCATAAACGCCTGCCTCATGCACTCCGATATTTTCGGGAAGTATCTCTTTCATCAACATAGGATCTATTCGGTAATAAAACGACATGAGCAGCGACAGCAATGCATACGGGAAGGTCTTTTTGACGAGGGATAGCAGGAGTGCGCGGTTCCATGTGAGTTTAATCCGTTTTGTCTTGCCGAAGACAACGATGGAGGCGATGATTGCCGTAATGAGATAGGAGGCGGTTTGAGAATAGGCAAACCATTCTATCTTAAAAGGTTGCCGGATGAATCCTCCATACAATAATAAGGTACAGAAGATAATCATCAGCAGTTTGTCTAAGATAGACATGACGCTGTCGGTCTTAAACAGCAGCATTCCGGTAATGTTGGAGCGCATGTAAAGCACGTAGGACGCTAAAATCTGGTTGACGCCCAGAACAAGCAGAAAATGGAACTCGCGCCCGTCGTATCTCAAAATCAGGGCAACTAACAACAGTATCAGCGCATATCCCAACGAAAGCAGGATTTTCAAAGAGAGGATGCCGGAAAGAAATTTGGGCAGTAACTGTGGATGTTGCGAGATGGTACGTTGGTTGAAATTGGTGAGTCCGAAGTCGAGTATGATGTTGAAAATGAGCGAAAAACTGAAAATGATGAAGTAAAAACCAAACTCCGACGCCCCCACCACGTTTTGCACCGTGCGTTCTATCCCAAGCACCCATACGGGTTTGATGATAAAATTCAGCAGTACAATCAAGCCGACGCCCGTTAAAAAATTCTTCTTCATGGAGCAAATTTTTCGCTATATTTTTGCAAAGATAAGTTTTTTATCGCAAACGGTGATGACGGGAATTTTTTAGTACTTTTGCAAAAAAATAAAATTGACAAATAAATAGCGATAAACCTTCATGGGAACCATTCAGAAAAGCGGATTTTGGACTACCGTTGTCAACTACACGGGGGCTGTGCTCGGCTTTATTTGTGTCAGCATCCTCTTCCCGAAGTTTCTGGAACCCGACCAGGTCGGACTTACCAATATTCTAAAAATCGTTGCCGCGCTATTCGCACAATTCAGTTGCATGGGTTGCGGCAACGTCGTATTGCGGTTTTTCCCTTTTTTCCGAAGCGGTGAAAAGGAGTTCAACGGCATTTTCACCCTTACCTTCCTGATTTCGTTGGCGGGGATTATTATCTCCATTTTTCTGTTTTTTGCTTTCAAGCCGGCGATCATCAGTTACCACGAAGAGCAATCGTTGCTCTTTGTTCAGTACGCCATGCTGGTAATTCCCATGTTCATTTTCATTGTGTTTCATACGCTGTTCAGCGCCTGGCTGCGCAGTTTGATGAAAATTATCATTCCCGCCATATTTTTCGAAATCATACTCCGTTTACTCTTTATCGCTATCGTTTTCATCTATGTTTGGTTTGACCTCACATTTGATATTTTCATTAAACTTTACGCCTTGTGTTATGCTGCGCCGGCTGTCGGGCTATTCATCTATTCATGGAAAAACGGCTTTCTCTCTTTTCGGATAAAAATCACACCACAAATCAAAGAATACTTTAAGCCTGCCGTCAAATATGGACTTTTCTGTCTTTTTGCCAGCATAGGCACCATGTTGGTAGGATATATTGACACTATCATGTTAAGCGGGATGATAGGATTGGCAAGCGTTGCCGTATATACCATCGCAAACAATTTTATCAGCGTGTTGATGATGCCTTACCGCTCTTTTTCCGGCATATCTTCTCCCTTGGTTGCCGAATATTGGCAAAAAAACGACATGAAAAGCATGCAAACCATCTACCAAAAATTTACACTGAACATCGTGATCGTTTCATCGCTTCTGTTCCTGCTGATTTGGCTCAATCTCGATTCGTATTACCTGAATATGCCCGAAATCTATGCCGCCGGAAAATGGGTTTTCCTCATTTTGTTTATCGGAAAACTGTTCGACATCGCAACCGGACTCAATAGCATCATCCTCAACACCAGCAAAAAATATGTGTGGGATCTCTATTTTGCCATTTTTCTGATAATAACATCGGTGATAACCAACCTGTTACTAATTCCTATCTGGGGCGTCAACGGAGCGGCGTTGGCTACGACTATCTGCGTTATCACTATAAGCCTGCTCAGGGTTTTGGCTGTGAAAAAGTTCTTTCACATTCAACCTTTTACCAATAAAGTATGGGTGGTCATTCTTCTCGGAGCGGCGGCTTGTATTCTTATCACGTTCATTCCCAAATTCTTACACTGGACGCTCGACATCGTCATGCGAAGCGGCTTGGTAGTGATTCTCTTTCTGTTGCCGGTGTATCTGTTCAAAATCTCCAGCGAGATTAATGGGAACATCAACAGAGTGTTGAAAATGTTTTTCCCGAAACTGAAAATCCGATAGTCTATGAGCGCCTCAACCATCACTTTCCTGAAAAACAAAGAGATAGACCGTGAAAAATGGGATTACCGCATCGAAAATTCCTGCAACGGAACGCTCTACGCCATGTCGTGGTACTTGGACGCCGTAGCCGAACATTGGGATGCGCTGGTGACAGGAGATTATGAAACAGTTTTCCCCATTACATACGTTAAAAAATTGGGAATGAATATCTTATATACGCCGGACTGTGTTCAGCAATTAGGCATTTTTTCTCAACAACAACCATCCGACGAGACAGTAACAGCATTTTTAAAAGCCATTCCCAAAAGATTTCTCTTCGGAAAACTTCAACTTAATTCGGGAAATGTATTGACGCAACTTGGTGATTTTCAGATAAAAAACCGTGTTAACATCGAGTTAGACATCCGCTCCTCCATTGACATTTTACGAAAGAACTACGGACGAAATATCACCGAAAATCTACGAAAAGCCCGCAAAAACAAAGTCTATGTTCGGGAAAGCGACAATTTTCGCAATACCATAGAGACCTACCGCGCTCACAAAGGGAAAGAACGCTATTATACCGGAGAAAAATACTACAAGTCGGCATACAAACTCATGGAAACACTGACGGCAAAACGACTTCTTGTCATCCACGAAGCCTGCAACGCCGAAGGGGATTTTATTGCCGGCATCATCGCCGCCCCGTTTAAAAATAAAATCGTGCTGATGCAACTTGGCTGCAACGCCGAAGGATACCGCACCGGCGCCACAAGTCTGCTCGTGGATTCTATCCTTGCACGCTTCGCCGAAAAGAAAGAGATATGCGACTTTGAAGGTTCTAACACCGAATCGGTCGCCTATTTCTACGCAGGGTTCGGCGGACACATTGTCCCTTACCCCGAAGTTACCATCGAAAATATCCCGAAAACCATCATCAAAATGATGTTGAAGGTGAAAAAACATTTACTCCTCGTTTTAACGAGGAGTAGCGGATTCTAATTGCTGAATAATTAGTCGTTCCTTAAAATATCATAAGTTATTAACACCACATTTCCCTGATCCCCTCGCACTTTAAAAGATCATTCTTGGGTCGGCAAAGTTGTTGCAGTTTGATTTTTTGAAGAGGTTTATCTTATAGGTGAGTGTAAATCCGATGAAGCCGTACCAGTCGTTGTATTCGGAGGTTCCGCGTTGCATGCCGGGTTGGTGGTTCATGGTGGGGTCTGATGCTAATGGTGCGGTTCCGGAAAAGTCGGTGGTTTGGCTATCTAAGTAGTAAACGGTGCTGCAGTCGTCTAAGTAGTCGGTAAAGGTTTTTCTCAGTCCCCATTCGATGCCTGCGCAGAAGTAGTCCCAGAAACTGATGCGAACGCCGATTCCGAAAGGGATACATAGTTGGGTGAGGTTGTAGGGTTCTCTGTCGGGGTGATTGCCGGAGAGTTGTCCTTCGGTGCCTAATTCGCGGAGTGTTACTTTTTCGCCGTTGACTATTGCGGTGGGGTTCATGGTGAAGATGCCTACGCCGCCGAAGATGTATGAGGTGAAGAATTGTCGTTTATTTCCGGTGGCGTATGGTAGGAAGTTGACTTCTGCCTGCGCGGATACTTCGAAGATGGAGGATTCGAAGTTGAGATTTCTGTTTTCGACGGCTTGTGTTTTGAGGTCGTCGCCGGATACTGTTCCGAACATGAAGTTGAGTCGTCCGACCCATCGTGTGGTGAAGTTGCATCGCATGATGCCGCCGTAGGCGGGTGACATCATGTGGAAGTGTTTACCCGGGTTCAGGTCGCCGAGGTAGTATGTGCCGCCCATGTATGTACCGAACTCAAGGTATTGTCCGTATGTTAGCCCTGAAAGTAGCACCAATATAATAAATGAGAGTCGTTTTATCATAATTTATGATAGATAACTCATTTGCGGCTGTTTTATTATAAATCGGGGCTTTTTAATGTCCTTTTACTCTGTATCCGGTTTTAGCGCCGCTTCCGTATTTTTTGACTAAACCTTTGTCTTGCAGGTCGGTTACCGCTCTTCTGACGCACAGGTTGGAGACGGATAGTTTTTGGGCAACCTCTTTCAGTGTAATATTCGGATTATCCTGAATGACAGCCATCACGGTTTGTTTTCGTTGTGTGAGCAGTTTTTCTTCGCGTTCTTGTTTAAATTGGTGCATGAACTTTGCTTGAACGCTTTTCAGTGCTTTTATGTAGAACGCGACCCAGTCGGTTATATTTTCGTTGGGTCGTTGGGTTTGGCAGTTTCTGAGGACGATGTAATATTCGCTTTGCCGTGTTTCGATTTCGTGTTCGAGGTTGACGTACTGCATCCATTTGTAACCGTTTTTCAGCAGCAGGAGCGTTGATAGTAAACGGCTTAGGTGTCCGTTTCCTTCTTGGAAGGGGTGTATATTCAGAAATTCGTAGAGGAAGATTGCGTTTTTGATGATCGGATGTGTTTCTTGTTCGCGGTTATACCATTCGAGAAGTCGTTTCATGGCGTTTTCGGTTGCGGTTCCTGCTTCTGCTGTTCGGAAGATGACCTCTTTGTTTCCGCTGGGGAAGACGACTGCTGCGGCGTTGCGTTTGGTTTTATAACATCCTTTACACTGTTCGTCTGCCGGCGAGTATCTGGTCAGGGCGAGGTGAAGCGTTTTGATGCTGTTTTCCGTGATTAGGATTTTGTCGAACGATTTGGTGATCATCTCTAACGTCTCGAAGTAGCCTGTGGCTTCTTGATAATCTTTACCGTTTGCTTGTGTGGTGTCTTTGTTTGTTAGCAGGTCATCGGTTTGTTCGTCGGTCAACTTTGAGCCTTCTATCCGTATGGAAGCGCCGATGCACTGAATGGTAACTGCGCTTTTTAATTGACTTAACACTTTCTGGTTCTGACCTTTTTTTCGCCCAATGATTATCCATTGCTCGTTTAAGCGGTCTATCTCGCTGATGATGTTCATCAACTTTTCGTCAATATGTAGTTTAAAATCGTATATGTTCTTCATCTAATAATTTTAAAATTATTATTGCTTCACTACTTTGCGTGTTGTAACAGTTCCGTTTTTGTGTGTTATTTGCAGTAAATAAGTTCCTTTCGGGCAATCGGAGAGGTCGAGTGTTGTTTCTTTGTTCATCGGTTGTTCTTTTATCAGGCGTCCGTCCATGGTGAGCGCTTTGATGGTGGCGTTGCCGTCGGTGGTGATGGTGAAGATGCCGGTGGAGGAGGGGTTGGGGTAGATTTTGGTTGTTTGTTGGTCAACATTTGAGATGGAGACATTTTGGGATTTCAGTCCGATGTCGTCGAGTTCCCAAATGCAAGATTCGTTGTTGGTCGAGGTGTATTTGAAAGCGACACAGCATTTTAATCCACTATAAGCGGACAATGAGATGTTTCCGGAACTGATCCATTCGTAATTATTATTGCCGGGTGAAAGGGTGCAATTCAGTTTAGTCCAATCAGTTGTTGCTACATCACCGGTATAGTTACCGGAAAAATAGACTTCTAACGCAGGACCGGCATGCCAGCTTCTAGCGCTATAAAATGTGAGGATGGCGTTATTGTCCGATTCCAATGCAAATTCGGGGGACAGGAGCCAGTCTTCGTTTTCTATGGAATTAGAACCGTCGTGTCCGCTCATACGAATACATGGAGAGTCGCCAATGCCGTATTTATCTAAGATAGTCCATTTTTGACCGTCGCCTTTTTTACTGACTTCCGACCATCCTTTCCTGTTCATGTCGTTCCAGTTTTGGAAGAAGATATAATCGCCCGGTGCTTCGATAACGATGTAATCTGCTTTAATTTCTTCATCGCTGGTTGATTCGTCGGATACGACGAGTTTCACGTCATAAGATCCTGCTTTTGTGAATGTGAAAGAGGGGTTTTGCTTGTCGGAGGTGAATGTTTCGGGACCTTCGACTGTCCAGTCCCATGCGAGAGGATTGCCTGTTGAGAGGTCGGTGAAGTAGATGGTGGCGCCTGTCTCGGCGGTTGTTTTGTCGGCTTTGAAGTTGGCTTTGAGGGTAATATCGCCGCCGCCGGTTACTTCTACGTCGTCAATTTGGAGGTGGTCTTTGTCGGCTTCGGTGTTTCTTACCAGGATGATAAACTCCGCATTGCCGGCTGTAACGGGCGCTGTAACGGAGAATGTTTGTTGCGCCCACGTATCGGAGTTGACGTTGATAACCTGCGGGTCATAGATATAATTGTCGCCGTTGGTTCCTTGTCCATCCCATAATCCTGCGCGGCAATCGCCATGTCCACGCACCCAAAATTTAATGGTATATTCTTGTCCGTTGACAACGCTTACTGCTTTGGATGTGAGCCGTCCGTTGCCATCAGAGGCATTACGTATCAATTGACAGGCTGACGAGCCGCCGTGAACATCTGCCGTATATTGCACTACATTCGCGGCTGGCAGGTTTGTCCGTTCGCCGAACCACCCATCCGGTTTGCCGTCTGTCCAGTTTTCAAATCCGGGGTTTGTTACCATGTTTTGTGCGACGCTTGCGAAATTAAAACAGAAAGTCGCAATAATTGCCATCAAAAGAGGCATCATTTTCTTTGTAAAAGTGTTCATAATCAATATTTTTTATTATTAAACGTATTTTATTTTTTATTGCGGCAAAGGTACGAAAAAAATAGAACACGGAAAGCGTCCGGATGGCAATAATTAGCATCCAAAAACATTCACTGTTTTTCCATCTATCTTTTCCTCTCTTCTATAGATTTTCGCGCTCCACGATTTTTTCGGATTGCGGTCGAAAACCACCAGCCAGCCTTCGGAGCAGCCGAGCGTATCCATGTAACGCAGTGTTTGCTCGATGCCTTTCTCTATGGATTGTTTGCCGCGGTTGATTTTCAACTCGATGGGGTATTTCTTGCCTTTATATTCGATACACAGGTCCAACCGCTCTCTGCCGGTTGCCATCTCCCGGTACACGTTGCCGCCACCGTTGAAGACGCGTTGCAGAAACGCCTGTAAAATCAGATGCGGCGCCGCCTCTTTATATTGGAAACGCTCTTGCCATATCTTGGAATTTTCGCGCCAAAATTGTTGAAAGTCCTGCAATATCAGGTTCATGTCAACAGTGTTGTTTTTGTAGTATTTGGGCATGTTGTATTCGGAGAAGCGCTCATTGCTTTCCAGTGACATCTGCTCACTATAATTTAATGTACGAACGATTACTTCTCCGTAAATCGGATTGCCGGGAACAACGGCTTTGTCTTGCAGGCGTATCAACCCCAAATCCTTCACATAATTAAAATCATCCGAGATATGTTCCATTTGTGCATCTTCGCCCATGATCATCTGCTCGATAACTTTCTGCACGCGTTTTTCTTTCAACTTGTCCAAGAGTTGGTCAATATGGACGTCGCGGCGCAGGATGATGGTCTGTATTGCTTTGGAGACCATGTCGGCGGTGATGTTGATGGAATAATCCTTTTTGAGTTGTTCCATAACAACTTCGCGGGCGATTGCATTGACCAGCCATGGTTGTCCTTGTGTCTGCTCGAAGGCGAGTTCCATAGCATTTTCTTCAAAAATCTGTCCTGTCTCTTCTGTATGCTGCTGATACAAAAAGTTTACTTCTTCTTTGGAAAAGTTGCGTAACGACAGAGATTTAGTTATGACATTAAACGGGCTTGCCGTTCCGAGCGTTGCCTGATTTTCGCGGATTTGCGCCTTGTAGTCGCGGATATTGCGCATTCCGACCAATGCAACCGACGTCGGAAATGGGGCAATAGCGCGGTTCACATAGCCGTTGCGCAGTTGTCTTAAAAATGACAATAAGGGGTTTTCGCTTAAACAGTCGGCTTCGTCAAAAAAGATTA
>Ga0099364_10011858_pt1 | contig 11830 bp, 11 predicted proteins | sample TergutTh196P3_FD_73070 | JGI IMG/M metagenome (GOLD analysis project Ga0099364, IMG submission 73070) | Microcerotermes parvus P3 segment gut microbial communities from Pointe-Noire, Republic of the Congo - Th196 P3 | ecosystem: Host-associated > Arthropoda: Insects > Digestive system > Gut ...
TGCGGGATTGTGTTGTTAATTCCTTATTCTACCGAGAGATACATTCCTACGGAATGTTTTTTTGTGAAATTTTGCATATTTATTTCATAAAATGGGGACATTTTGATTTCCCCTGAGGTCAGGTAATCTGAATTTGTCCAACCTTAAACCTTAGAACCCCCAAAACCCCAGCAGCACACCGTAAGGTGTGCAACGTAGATAACCCCGTGTAAGCGTAGCGCAACACGGGGAACGTCCATCCAGGATGTGAGTGAGGGTCTGATGTCTAAAAATCTGAAATCTTTCCTCTAAAATTTACGACAATTGAGTTTGCGCCAAGTCTGGAGTTCTGGAATTATGAAATTATGAATTAGTAAGGCATAATTGCAAAGGGACCCAGAGAATGTTTTGTGTTCCTTTGTTTTTTTATTTCTTTATCACTTATATACTAAAACTTTCCCTTACAATCGTCTGTTTCCTATCCGGTCCCACGGAAACAATAACAATCGGTATTTTTAACTCTTTTTCAAGATATTGAATAAACATATTTAGTTCTTCGGGGAATTCATTTTCTGAGGTGATTTCAGTTATGTCGGTTTTCCAACCGGGCAGTTCGGCGTAAACAGGCTCAATGGTTTCGTTTGTATCGAAAGGAAATTCTTCAACTATTTGATTTCCAATTTTATATGCTACGGCGATTTTTATTGTGTCAAATTCGCTTAAAATATCGCTTTTCATCATTATAAGGCGTGTAACGCCGTTTATCATAATACTGTATTTCAATGCTACGAGGTCAATCCAGCCGCAGCGACGGCGGCGACCTGTAACGGAGCCAAATTCTTTGCCGATATCACACATTTTGCTGCCTGTTTCGTCAAACAGTTCGGTTGGAAATGGACCGCTACCTACGCGTGTGCAATATGCCTTAAATATTCCGTAGATTTCGCCAATCTTTGAGGGTGCCACGCCTAAACCTGTACAACAACCCGCACTAATTGTATTTGAGGAAGTTACAAAGGGATATGAGCCGAAATCTATGTCTAACATCGTGCCTTGTGCGCCTTCAGCCAAAACTGTTTTATTTTTTCGCAATAAATCGTTGATAAAATATTCACCATCAATAAAAGTGAATTTTTTCAGGTATTCGATACTTTCGAGCCAGGTGGCTTCCAATTCTGATATATCATATTTATAGTCAAGTGATTTCAAAATTGTTTCGTGCCGTGATTTCACTGCGTTATATTTTTCTTTGAAATTGTTGAATATATCACCGATGCGCACTCCGTTTCGGCACGCTTTGTCGGTATATGCAGGACCTATTCCTCTACCTGTGGTGCCAATTTTTTCTGAACCTTTTTCTTCCTCATAAGCGGCATCTAAAATTTTATGCGTAGGCAAAATTAAATGCGCTTTCTTTGAAATAAAGAGCCGTTTCTTTAAATCTATACCGTTTGAGGCAAGTGCTTCTGTCTCTTCTTTGAACGATACAGGGTCTAACACAACGCCATTTCCGATGATATTGATTTTACCACCTTGAAAAATACCCGAAGGGATGGAACGAAGAATATATTTTTCGTCGTTAAATTCTAAAGTATGTCCCGCATTGGGACCACCTTGAAAACGTGCAATCACGTCATAATGAGGAGTTAGGACATCCACAATTTTGCCTTTGCCCTCGTCTCCCCATTGAAGTCCTATTAATATGTCTGTTTTTTTCATCTGTTTATTGTAAATCCCAAAGGGATGACATTATTATAGCAAATATCAATGATAATATTTTGAAATCCCGAAGGGATGATATTATTAATTTATCCATTCAAACAAATATTTTTCGTTGTATTCGATATCAAATTTTTGAAGAAAATCCATTCAAAAAATTATGTTCATTTATATAATTAGATGAATTGTTTTTAATATCCCTAACCAAATCAGAAATAGCCATAGATGGCTTTAGCCCAACGAACACATGAACATGGTCGCCGACACCATTAACAATAATGGATTTTTGATCTTTGCCTTTTATTATACCTGAAATATACTTAAATACATCTTCACGCCACGGCTTTTGCAATAAATTTTCTCTGCCTTTTACGGCGAAAACGTATTGAATGTATATTTTTGAATATGTTCCTGCCACAATGTTTATATTTTTTTCTATAATCGTTTCATCTATAATCGTTTCATCCCGTCGGGATTTTTTTTCTATGATCGTTTCATCCTATAATCGTTTCATCCCTTCGGGATTTTTCTTCATTTAATCTTTTCTCTGTCAATTGAATATATTCTTCATTGATATCAATTCCGATATATTTTCTTTTGCCTATCATTTTGGCGGCTACTCCTGTTGTTCCGCCGCCGTTGAATGGGTCGAGTATTATACCACCATCGTTTGTTGATGCTAGAATAATTCTTTTCAGTAATGCCAGCGGCTTTTGGGTTGGATGCTTCCCAAAAGTTTTTTCATCGGGCGAAGGCGTTGGAATGCTCCAAACACTACGCATCTGCTTATCGGGAATTTTTATTCTGTCTTCTTTAAAAATTCCGTTTTTCATCTTTTCGTAATTGAAAATATGTTTTGCTTTTCTCTCTTTTTTAGCCCAAAGCAAAGTTTCATGGCTGTGTGCAAATGTCGTGCATGCTAAATTTGGTGCTGCATTTGGTTTAAACCAAGAAATGTCATTAAGTATGTGAAAATTAAGCTTTTGTAGCAAAAACCCACATTGATAAATGCTGTGGTTTGTTCCACTAATCCAAATAGTACCTTCTGATTTTAAAACTCTACGACATTCAGTAATCCATTTTTCATGAAATTCTAAATCTTTTTCAAAACCGTTGCTTTTATCCCATTTTCCTTTATTTACACTAACCATCTTTCCCGCATGGCAGGTTATTCCGTCGTTGGAAAGGTTATAAGGTGGGTCTGCAAAAATCATATCTACATAATTGTCTGGAAATCTCGCCAATACATTAAAACAATCATCATGATACAAAACAGTTTCGTTGGTTTGGTAAATTGGCATTATTCTTAATTTTTATAACGTCAAATTTCTATTAATATGCTCTAAAAAATCAATTTTCATTGGGGTATATTCTTTATGAAACAGTTGCGATGATACAATAAAATCGGCAGATGAGCGGGAATATGCCGTGGGAATATTGTAAAGCGTTGATATTCTGAGTAGTGCTTTGATGTCTACGTCATGGGGCTGTGCTTGCATCGGGTCCCAAAAGAAAATCAGTATATCTACTTTTTCTTCGCAAATCATTGCTCCAAGTTGTTGGTCGCCTCCGAGTGGACCTGATTTTAAACATATTATTTCGGGACAAACCATGTCATTTTCTTCGGCTTTTCTGAATAATGCTTCGGAAATCAGCCTTCCTGTTGTTCCTGTGCATACCAATTTGTGTGGTAGGAGTTCTTTCCAATTCCACGATACCCACTCTATCATATCGTTTTTTCTATTGTCGTGGGCTACTAATGCTATTACTTTTAGTTTTTTCATAGTATATATAAAAATTAAAATAAATCTGAATGTGTTCCAGTATTAACAAGTAATAAAATCATCTCAGTATCATTTTGTGACCAAACAAGAAGCCAATCGGGTTGTATATGACACTCCATCACTTTTTCGTTTTCCTTTGATTTATATCCTTTTAAAGAATGTGGAAAGTGTTTGGCTTCTAATTGTTTCCCTTGCGCCAAAGTGTATATTACTTTTTCAAGGAGTTCTAAATCCAAATTTCTGGAATAACAAACCTTTACGCTTTTTTTAAACCTATTGGTTACATTAATAGCATATATTGCGCTTTCGTCAAAATTTTCAATAGACCTAAAAAATTTTGCTACTCCTTGACGTATTTTTTTACTATTTCTCACTTACCCAATTTTTTGGGGTATAAATTCTTGTTATACGACCTTTTTTAATATCCTCAAAAGCTTTTTCAATACCACTTTTTTTCTTCTTTTTCTTAAAAATACCCGATGAAAGAATGCTATCTAATACTTTTGGGGCATTAATGTTTTTAACATTGTGATCTAAAGCTATCGTTGCCATTACCTTATTGTTTTTATTTTTCCTTATTTATTTACCCTTAAAATATATTTTGAGAAAATAAAATTTCATTAATTTTAGAATATATTTGAAATTTTTCATGAAAAATTGTTCTTTGATTTTCTTTCAGTGTTGATTTTAGAAAAAAGTCCCAGTCAAAATCATCAAAATTATCATGAAAAACCCATTTCAAACCTGTTGGCTCTACTGTATTAAGTTTCAATGAAGCCGTTGCTGATGAATTCCCCGAAGCTCTTGCAGAAATCTCAATTAATAAATAGACCCCATTCCAACCTTTTTTTAGAGGAAGATTAAAATTTACTGTTTCACTATATCTTACTCCTTCGTATATACCTGAATCTGAATGCGATGCTGTAATTGTAACATTTTTATCTACATACCAATAAATTGCAGCCGCTACAACTAAAGAATAGCTTGTCATTGTTTGCCGTTCATCAAAATTTTCATAAGAAAAAATACCGACATAGCTATCTGTGTCATCATGTCCCTCAAGGGTTATTACTCCAAACTTTGCGGTTTTATCGCTAATGGAAATGTTCATATCAAGGTCAATTATTTCTAATTCATTCTGTAACCATTCAAAGACTTCACCTACTGGCATCAAACAGGCAGCATTCACGTTTGAGGGCAAATCAATCTTAAAACCTGCATTGGAATACTTTGCCTCTTCTATAATTTCCATCTTATTCAAATCGTCATAATAGATTATAGCCCAGACTTCATCAACTATTCCGTTTAATCTTTCGCCATCTTCCACTTTTGCTGTTATGGAAGTAATTGAGTTTGAGGTATCTGAGTTTTTATCTTTTTTACAACCGATAAATGTCGCGCCTGTCAAAAAACAAGCAGCAACACTCAAAAAAAGTGCTTTATTCATATTATTCCTTATTTATTTATATAAAATTTTTCTCAATCTATTATTCAAAATATCAAAAAACCGTACCCAATAAATCTTCCATTTCTTCTAACGTTATTTGAACGAAATCATCAGGTACTGTAAAAACGTCATCGTTTATAGTTTTTGGGTTGATTTTGTGAGCTTTATAACTGAAAGTTACATTTTTAAAAACTACTTCTGATTCGAGGGGAACGCCGGGCACCTCATGAAAAGGAGTATTTTTATTTGGCGAACTTATCCTAAAATTATCTGAATACCAAATAGAAACATTAAAATTGTCATCATCAGCGAACTTAACTGTTGCTTTTTTGACGGTTAGTCCTGCAATTTCTTTGGTTTCGTCTATTAAAGTCGTAATTATTTCTTCTGATATTTCGGGAAAAATCAACAAATTTTTGTTTATAGTCGGTACAAAGTATTTTTTCTCAAACAGGTTGATTTTCAATAAAGTATAAACAGTGTCGTGTTCGCCGCCGAAAATAAAATCAAAAGCATATAGTCCCAATCCCCCCTTAAATGAGAGCCGCTGCTTATTGTCTTTAAAATAGAGAGTCATCTCTTTGGGATAAACAAATGACATACTATGTGATTCAACATCCTGATTATAAGATATTTTATATGTTACTTCGCCTTCTGACAATTTTTCAGATAAATCTTTCGCTGCATTAAAGCATGAATGTAAAAAAAATACCCCGAAAGTCAGATAAAGACTGATATTTATGCACTGTTTCATTATTCTAATTTTGGGGCAAAGATACTATTTTTTTGGTAAGTTACAAAAAAAATAAAAAAAGGTGTTCCTTTATTTTTGTAATTATTCAGATTCGCTCATATAACAACCTTATTTTTTATTTTTTTGCATCTACAAAAAAAAGTATTATCTTTGCCCAAAATTTTTACAAGGAATAAGTAATAAATTTAAACATATAATAAAATGAAGTTATTAGTAGTATTAATAGGATTTGCGCTGGTTTCGCTATTTTCCACAATGGAAACAACGGCGCAAGATTGGACGCAGTGGCGCGGCGAAAATCGCGTAGGTATCCATAATGAAAAAGGTATCAACTTAGAGTGGGCTGCTAAAAAGCCACAAGTTGCATGGGTATTCAGAGAAGCGGGAACCGGATATTCATCACCGGTTGTTTCTGGGAACACTCTTTATATGTCAGGTGCGGCTGACGGTAACGATTTTGCTTTTGCATTAGATGCTAACACAGGCAAATTAAAATGGAAACAAATTCTTGGTGAGCAATATGTGCAGGATCGCGGAGACGGTCCACGCGGCACCATGACTTTGGACGAAGGCAAACTTTATTTGATACGCGGCGCAGGACAAGTTCACTGCATTTCGGCGGCAGACGGAAAAATGCTCTGGCAAAGAGATATGGTTAAAGAACTTGACGGCAAAATAATGTCCCAATGGGGATATAGCGAATCACCATTGATTGATGGCAATTTACTAATTTGTACTCCGGGCGGAAATCAGGGAACATTGGTAGCTTTTGACAAAAACAGCGGAAAAACTGTTTGGGTAAGCAAAGAATGGAATGACGAAGCAGGCTATTCATCTCCGATAGTTGCCGAAATAGACGGAATACGGCAGTATATCCAGCAATCAAACAAAGGAGTTGCAGGCGTTTCTGCAAAAGACGGTAAATTATTATGGCACGTTGAAGTTGAAGGCTACAGAATTGCGGTTATTCCAACCCCTATTTACCATGAAAATGTGGTTTATGTAACAGCGGGATATGGTGCAGGATGTGCGGCAATTAAACTTACAAAATCAGGCGACAAATTTAAAACTGAGATTGTTTACAACAACAAAAACATGGTAAATCATCATGGAGGCGTTGTTTTGATGAATGGACATATTTACGGTTTTTCGGACCAGTCAGGCTGGACATGCCAAAATTTGAAAACAGGCGAAAATATTTGGACTACAGGACGTACAGGTGAAAATGCAGGTATTGTCAAAGGTGCTGTGCTTGGCGTTAATGACCGTCTGCTTTTGCTTGAAGAAAGGTCAGGGTTGATGGTCGTGGCTGCTGCCTCGCCAGATGGTTGGAAAGAGTACGGCAGAATGGAAATACCTGAACGAACAGAAATCGCAACAATGGACAAAATGGTCTGGGCACATCCTGTTATTGCCAACGGAAAACTCTATATAAGAGACCACGACCTGCTGTTTTGCTTTGATTTGAAGTGAACGAACTTATTTATTTATAAATATTTACGCCTCACAATATCTTTAAAAGAATTTACGGCTTCGTTGCTTTCGTCCCAATTGAAATTTGTCGTGAGAAACTCTTCGGCTGATTGCATATCCTGCATTTCATCCAACTGATCTATGGTAATTTTGTATTTTTCGGAATTTCCATCGAAGAGTTCACGAATAAAGTAAAATCGGTCATTGATGCCTATTGCTTTTTTCAGGTCTTTAACGGGTTGGCTCATAAAACGAGGAACAGGGTCGGTCTCCTTTTTTTGTGACAAAGTATCATATAAGGACTGACTATCCTGCATAAATTTTTCTCCTACCGTAATATCTTTATCTGCATTGATTTCCGTATGTTTTTCTTTTTTTAATGCAGGTTTTTGTTCCTCTTTTTGTTCTTCTCTTTGTTCCTCTTTTTGTTCTTCTCTTTGTTCTTCTTTTTGTTCTTCCTTTTGTTCTTCCTTGTTTTTGTGCTTTTGCTCTTTTATCGGGCTCTCTTTTTTTATTTCCGGTGTTGTGGTTTTTTGAATTTCCGGCTCTTTTTCTAAAACATATTCAAGCAAATCAATTTCTTCAAGAACTCCTTTGGCTTTATTTTGTGCAAGCCGAATAAATGCCTTTGGTATTTCCTGCTTTCCCGTAAAGGTACTGAGCAACGTATCCAACTCTTTGATGTCTTGGATAATTATTTTTAATAACGCTTCTTTTTCCATTTGGTTACATTCTTTTTATAAAATGAAATTTTTTGCAAAAATATGAAAATTTTTTAAAAAAATAAAAATTCAGAAAAAATAGTGCGAAAAAATACTATCTTACCTAAACAACCTTATTATTTCCCCAATCCAAAGCACTAACGATGTACTCGCAATAATTATCACCCAATCAATTGGATGTAACGGCATTGCGTTAAACATGTCGCCGGCTACGGTTACGATTAGCCATTGACCAACGAATATTACTAATGCAATGAACATGATACCTTTGCATTTATGGAGTGATGCAAATGCTGATTTTCCGGTCATAAACGCTTTAGCGTTGAACAGGTTCCATAGTTGCAGCATCACGAAAATGGTGAAAAACAGCGAGAGTTCATACTGCGTCAGCACACCTACAGAACTGAAATTAAAGAAACTACACACAAAATCAATAACGTTGAACTGTGTTAGAGACGTTATATCAAAATGCTTGAAATATTGCACTAAGCCGAACATCAGCACAAAGAAGGCAACGCCTGTTCCCAGAATGCCTTTTCGCATCGGTTTGCTGATGATATGGTCTGCCGTTTTGCGTGGTTTGTCTAACATTACCATTGCTATTGGCGGCAGCGAGGCTAATGCTAATGCTGCAAAAGTATCCATGATGAGATTTACCCAGAGCATTTGCGTAACTGTCAGTGGGGACTGCGTTCCGAGAAATGCGCCTACTAATACTATCAAACATGCGGCAACGTTGCTGGTCAACTGGAAGAGTATAAACCGCTGAATGTTTTGATATAGCGAGCGTCCCCACATCACAGCGCGAGTTATACTGCTGAACGAGTTGTCAATAATCGTGATGTCGCTTGCTTCTTTTGCTACTGACGTGCCGTCGCCCATAGAAAGTCCTACTTGTGCTGCTTTCAGAGCGGGGGCATCGTTGGTGCCGTCGCCGGTTACGGCTACTACGTGGTCTTGACTTTGCAGAAGTTGCACCAAACGCTGTTTGTCCATCGGGCGAGCGCGCGACAAAATTTTTATATCACCAATTCTCTCTAACAGAGCGTCATCACTCATGGCGGCAAAATCTGTTCCTGCAAGGTGGTGAGTTTCTGGCTCGTTTTCGTGCCACAACCCGATTTGACGACCTATTTCCTTTGCGGTGCCGGGCGTGTCACCGGTAACAATTTTTACGTTTATTCCCGCATCAATACACGTTTTTACCGCTCCGGGAACAACCTCTCTGATAGGGTCAGAAATAGCAACAATGCCCATAAATGTCAAATCTACATTGTCCAATATTCCGCCTTTGAAACGGCTTTCATCATCGTCAATGATTTGATATGCAAAACCTAATGTTCGCATTGCTTTGTTCTGATATTCAAATAACTGATTTTGAATATTTTGCTTCGCAACAGGAACATTTTTACACAAATCAAGAACTATTTCGGGTGCTCCCTTCACATAAAGTACCTTTTTGTCCAACAACTGTGATTTTACGACCGTTGCCATATATTTGCGCTCGGTAGAGAAGGTTAGTTGCTCGACAACTTCGGCACTTTCGCGCATGGTAAGATAATTTTCGCCTTTTTCGTGTAGCCATAGCAAAAGAGCGCCTTCGGTAGGATTTCCCAACGCTTTGATTTTATTCTTGTCGGATAAATCAAGGTAAGCGGTCGAATTGACGGCAATGCTTTCATAAATAATATCATTTACATCATTGCGGGCTTGACCTGCAATCCCCTCATTAGCAGGGGATGCTGAAACAAGTTCAGCATGACGTGGGGTGTCATAAAAATTAGTGGCATAAACTTTCATCTGATTTTGTGTCAGCGTGCCGGTTTTATCGGTGCAGATGACGGTCGTTGCGCCCATTGTTTCGCAGGCGTGCATCTTACGTACAAGGTTGTTGGCTGCCAACATACGCTTCATGCTCAACGCTAAACTCAACGTAACGCTCATTGGCAAACCTTCCGGAACGGCAACAACTATAAGCGTGACGGCTATCATCACCGTGTTGAGAAAATAACTGCCAAAATTTATCCAGTCAAAAGCCTCTAATCCAATGAAATAATTGGCTAAACGACCGACAATAATCAGCGATGCTATGCCGTAACTTGCGTTGGTAATTAGCCCCGCCAATCTATTCAACTGCTTATTCAGAGGCGTTTCTACGCTACTGTCAATCTGTGCGCCCTCGTACACTTTGCCGTATTCGGTGGCATCGCCTACTTTCAAGACTTGCATCATTCCGTGTCCGTCGGCTATTGTTGTGCCTTTTAGTGCGTGGTTAGATGGATAGGTGGCTTCTTTATCGAAATTTTCGGCGATAGTGGTCTTTTTGCAGACAGGCTCGCCTGTAAGCGTTGATTCGTTGATTTGCAGCGAAATTGCCTCAAAGAGTTCGCCATCGGCAGGGACTTCCTCGCCGGCTTCCAAAATAACAACGTCACCAACAACTACCTCTTTTTTAGGTATTTGACAAACATTGTCGTTACGAATAACTTTTACTAACGTGTCGTCATTTACCTTGTTGAGTACCTCAAACTTCTTGTCAGCGCTTAATTCAAAACCAAAGCCTACAATAGTGGCTAAAAGTATGGCTATCAGGATGCCCGTCGGCTCAAGATAAACACCAAGTGCAGCGCGCCCCGAAAAAAATTCATAACTGGCTACGCCTACTGACAACGCCAACGCCACCAACAAAATAACTATTATCGGGTCGGTGAACTTCTCTAAAAATTTCTTCCACAACGGCTCTTTTTCCGGTGGAGTTAAAATGTTAACGCCGTGCTGTTTACGGCTCTCTAATACTTGTGCGTCGGTTAAACCGACATGATGAATTGTTTGCATATTTTTTTTTATTACTACTTTTTCTTTTATTACTACTATTTGTAAATCCCATAAATTCAGTATAATACACTAAATATTTTGGAAATTATTCATTCTTATTACTACTTTTACGTTTTATTACTACCTTTTTTTACTTACTACTACTTTTTATGTTACTACTACTTTTTGTAAATCGCATAATTTCAGGATGATATGATGGTTTATTAGAGTAATTATTGGTTCTTACTACTACTTTTGGCTTTTACTACTACTTTTTACAACTACTTTACATCTCTATTTTCTCTAATTATTCATCCGCAAGTTTCCACACCGGATATTTTACTGATTGTGACGTGTTCATAATTTTCTTGTCAGTGTGAGCCAATTTTGAAATGATATTGGATATTTTTTTCTGTTTCTTGGATGGCTCATCTTCGTGCAGGCTGATGTAAATCCGTCCGCCCAGCGCATTGGCAAAGCTGCATGTCCATTTCAGATAGTCGTTGTGCCATGATGGCTTGTATTCTATGTTTTGGGGTTCGGACATGGTGTGTTGGGTCTTACGCTTCATTAAATGAATATATCCTGAAATTATTTAATGGGTCAGGTATTTTGTTTGGATGTTCGCAATCAACAATCAAATATGGGCAGATAGGTTTAGTAGTGAAAACTGTAAAGTCAATTTCTGGCGGCTTTTCATACTTGCAAAACTCTTTTATAGTATTTTTCAAATCTAAAATATCTCTATCGTTAATTTGCTCGATTGGAATATCTACCGAAAATATTGTTGGTTTTCCTTGTTGTTTTATTATACTATCAATATTGAGTTTCCGTGCAATAGAGCATATTAACTCACTTCCATATATCAAATAATGTCCACAATAATCCAATAAAAAACCTTTATGTAATCCAAAAAATATTTTAGGATTTTTATAGTCAGTTTCCCATTTCTCATTCCAAAATTTTTCAAACTCCTGCTCTAAACACTCTTGAGATTTTCCTCCATTTTTCAAAACAAGTAAAGTGTTTTCAAGAAGTTTTTCTTTTGAAGGAAGCATAAATCCATCTTTATAAAAAGTTTTGACATCAATTGTGCGACAACAATGATAACCACGAATATGAGAAAAATGAGAAGAAA
>Ga0099364_10011859_pt1 | contig 11830 bp, 10 predicted proteins | sample TergutTh196P3_FD_73070 | JGI IMG/M metagenome (GOLD analysis project Ga0099364, IMG submission 73070) | Microcerotermes parvus P3 segment gut microbial communities from Pointe-Noire, Republic of the Congo - Th196 P3 | ecosystem: Host-associated > Arthropoda: Insects > Digestive system > Gut ...
ATTCCGTCCGTGAAAGCCGATACGATTAAATCTTGCAGCATCTCCACATCTCCTACAGCCTCCGGCGCAATGCGTACGGCCAGAACCTCCAGTTTTCCGCTAATATCAATCTCTACCATACCGGCACCGGAGGAACCCGTGGCGGATATATCGGCAAGTTTTTCCTGAAAGCCGCTCATTTGTTCCTGAATCTTTTGCGCATTTTTTAAAATGTCAAATGGATTTACATTCATAAACACTCCGTTTATTTTTATTCGCAGACCACAAAAACATTCTTTATGCGGTCAGACAAAACAATTCTATTCTATCATTATTCCCGGAATAAAAGATAAAACTTTATCAACCGGTGATTGATTTTCATTGTTACCGGTTTTATCCGCAGTATCCGGCGTTTCACTTTTGATTGCATTGTCCCAAAGAGGAGGCTCTTTGTCTTCTGCCATTCCGGATTTTGCGGCAACCATGCGGTTAAACTCATCGCTAAGAGTGCGGCCGCCGGCAAAAGAGCTTCCCGAAGAAGGAGAAGTTCCTGAAGACGGGCGGTCATACGCAACATGGGGTTTAGCCGTAGGGATTGACGGCGCAGGGTTTGTTATAACAGGCTGTCCTGTTCCCATTAAAAAACCGCGTGCGTCATTAACCGCTTCTTTTAATTCCACCGGAGAAACCCATTTTGTCAGCCATGTCAACTTTGAAACAGTAGTTTCAAGTTCAAAGCGCGGGGACACAGAGTAGCGGATATTCCGGTAACAATCAAGCAAAATGTCCAGCGCTTGTTCTAGACGGACAGAATCATAGGTTTCAAGGACTTTTGCAGAAAACAACTGCGGTCTATAACCTAAAAGAGATTCTCTTGTTACGCCATTTTTAAGAAGCAATAAACCGCGATAGAAACCGGTAAGATCAATTATAAATTGCTCGATAGCGATGCCGGAAGAAAGCAATTCATCCGTAAGCGCGAAAGCGGTATTTGCATCATTTACTGCACAGGCTTCTGCAAAGGCATTAATTTTTTCAAGTCCGATAATCCCCAGTTTTTCGCGGATTAATTGGCTGCGGATACTGCCGCCGCTAAAAGAAACAACTTGATCAAAAAGAGTAAATGCATCACGCATACTGCCGGTAGATTCACGCGCTACCCAGAACAATGCGTCATCTTCGGCTTGGATTCCGTTTTCCGCGCAAACCTTTTTAAGTATGCCTTGAATTGTCTCTATCGATATTAACCTGAAATTAAACTGCTGGCATCTGCTTTTTATCGTAGCAGGAACCTTGTGCAGTTCCGTTGTTGCAAAGATAAACACGATATACGGCGGCGGTTCTTCTATGGTTTTTAAAAGCGCGTTAAAAGCGCTACCGCTCAACATATGAACTTCATCAATTATGTAAACTTTGTATTTGCCTGTCTGAGGCGGAAAAAGAACTTCATCCTTGATTTGGCGCACATCGCTGACAGAGTTATTAGAAGCGCCGTCTATTTCAAGTACATCCATACTGGCGCCTTTGCTTATGATACGGCAATTATCACAAACGCCGCATGGTTCATTTTCCTTAATATCTGTACAATTTAATGAACGCGCCAGAATACGAGCGGCGCTTGTTTTTCCGCAGCCTCTGGGACCTGAGAAAAGGTAAGCGTGAGCAATCTGTCCGCTCTTGAGCGAGTTTTTTAAAGTAGAAACAACAAATTCCTGTCCTGCCAATTCGTCAAAAGTTTTGGGGCGGTATTTTGTAGCGGTTACTTCGTATCCTGCCATACGGTTAGTTTATAGGAGATTTTTATTTATTTCTAGTGGGCGCAACCCCCCGAACAACAGCATTTTCCCTACTCCCTCTTCTTTCTCTGTGTGAGGCTCTTCTCGCCTAAAAAGCAAAAAACCAGTCATTTTACCCCAATTTCGGGCGCTACAACCCCAAAGTTTGTTATTGAAATAATTGATTTGACCAAATCCGGCTGCTGTGTTATACTAAGTTTATAATGAAGAAACAAATAAATCATTTTTTTAGTATTTTATTGGCTATTGCAGCAGTTTTTGCAATTTTATCCTGTTCTAAAGACAGACCGCCGCGTAAGGGAGTTATCCTTGAACAAAGATCGCTTATATTAACCATTGGGGCAAGCGAAAAATTAAATTATACATTAACGCCTGAGGCTTTGCCCGATCCCGGGCTTATATGGACATCAAGCAATGAAAATGTTGCGACAGTTTCAAGCGAAGGAATCGTAACCGCAGTCAATTACAATGCAGATGGGCCTGCTCAATTTCTTGCTACCATTGCTGCCGGAACAGCTGAGATTACCGTGCAAACAGCCGATGAAAAATATAAAGATACCATAACAGTTACTACAACAATGCAGGCTTTAGTTGATATTTTGGATTTACCGCCAATGAAGGATCAATTTAATTCTTACTTTATGATGGGTAACATTTTTGTTCCCAACGATGCCAGTCCTTCGGAAATAGTAAATCAACGTCTTATACGCCACTACAATATACTGACTCCTGAAAATGCTATGAAGCCTGATGCTCTTGCGCCCGGCAGGTCTACTTACAATTTTAATACCGCAGACCGCATGGTTAACGCTGCGCTTGCATCCGGTTTTAAAGTTCATGGGCACACTTTGCTTTGGCATCAGCAAAACGGAGCGTGGAAAGACAGAGTGGCAAGAATGGAAAAAGATGAAGCTCTTGTTGTAATGAAAAGATACATTACCGATATTGTTACACACTTTAACGGAAGGATTTATTCATGGGATGTTCTTAATGAGATAATCACGGACGGCGCGTCTCCCGGTCACAACTGGGAACTGTCTTTGCGTAAGGAAAATCCGTGGTTTGCGGCAATAGGCCCCGATTTTATTTATGAAGGATTTCTTGCAGCACGTCTTGCAGACCCGTCTGTAATATTGTACTACAACGATTACAATACCGATCAAAACGGCAAAGCAACGATGATCCGCAATATGGTGCAGGATGTAAATGCACGCTACCGGCGAGAGTACCCTAATGAAACACGACTTCTAATCGAAGGAATAGGAATGCAGGAACACCACAACACGGGAGTAGCTGTTGCCAGTATCAGAAGGACAATAGATTTATTCCGTCCGCTTGGGGTAAGACTTTCTGTTGCCGAGCTTGATATTATTGGTCAAAGCTGGAGTGATTTTAGAGCAAACGGCGGTGCCGGTGCAAACAGACACGACAGGGCAAATGTTACAAATAACGGGTTACGGGAACAAGCCCGTTTGTATGGAGAATATTTTAAACTATACATGGACAACGCCGACATTATTGAACGTGTGTCTCTGTGGGGTGTTGTTGACAATCAAAGCTGGCGTTCCAGAGGGCTGCCCCTTCTCTTTGATCCGGAGGGCAAAGCCAAGCCGGCATATTACAGTATAATTTCCGCACTGGAATCAGTGCAGTAAAATTTTTAAAGAGGTGAATTATGTTAAAGAACTTAACAAAGAAAATCGTTTTTCTAATGTTAATTGCAGCGTTTGTTTTTGCAATCACAACCTGCGCTTCACAAAGCAGCAGCGCAGGCACGGCTCCGCAGACGGGAGTTATCCTTGAAAAAAGAGTACTTACACTAACTCTGGGCGCGAGTGAAAAACTGAACTATACGCTGACGCCTGAAGCGTCTAACCAAAGGCTTGTGTGGGCATCAAGTGATTCCAGGATTGTGTCTGTTTCCAATGACGGAACTGTAACCGCAAACAATTATGCCACAGGCGGAAACGCAAGGGCAAATTCGAGTCCTGCCACCGGAACTGCGGTTATCACTGTTAAAACAGCAGACGGTCAGTTTGAAGATGCCATAACGGTTACCGCTACAACACAAGCGTTTGTTGACATAATGGCTCTGCCTCCTATAAAAGATCAGTTTAGCCCTTATTTTATGATAGGCAACATCTTTAACCCCGGCGATGTCGGCAGTTCGGGTGTAACAAATCAACGTCTTATTCGTCACTACAATATATTGACTCCTGAGAATGCCATGAAGCCTGACACTCTTTCGCCCGGCAGAGGAACATATAATTTTGCAACGTCCAACCGGATGGTTAATGCCGCGATTGCATCCGGTTTTAAAGTACACGGACACACTCTTCTTTGGCATCAACAGAACGCGGGGTGGATGACTTCAATGGCAAGGGCAAACAAAGAGACCGCACTTGCCGCAATGAAAAGATATATTACCGATGTCGTGACACATTTTAAAGGAAGGGTTTATTCTTGGGATGTGCTTAACGAAGTTTTTCCGGACAGCGTAGGACAGTACAACGACTGGCAGGACGAAATGCGTCCGGAGAATCCCTGGTATGCATCCATAGGTTCTGATTTTGTTTATGAAGGTTTCCTTGCCGCGCGTCTTGCTGACCCGGATGCGATTTTATTTTACAATGATTTTAATACCGATTCTTATCCCAAGGCTACGATGATCCACAATATGGTACGTGATGTAAATCAGCGCTATTTAACAAGCGGTGATAAACCTGCAGGTGAGGCGCGAGACCGGCTTCTCATCGAAGTAATCGGAATGCAGGAGCATCACAATATAGACATATCAATGAGCAGTATCAGCAGAACGATAAATCAATTCAGGCCGTTAGGGGTTAAAATTGCCGTTACCGAGCTTGATGTCCTTGCTCAAAGCTGGGGTGAGTATAGCGCCAGAACGCCGGTTACCAATGAAGGGATTTATAATCAGAGTCTTGCATACGGCGAGTATTTTGAACTATATCTGGAAAATGCAGACATTATTGAACGTGTTTCAATATGGGGAGTAACAGATAATCAAAGCTGGCGTTCTTTTGGGTTGCCGCTTCTCTTTAGTTCGCAAGGAAAAGCCAAGCCCGCATACTATATGGTAATTCAGGCATTGGGATCGATTTAAATCTGAACGGTGCCGCAGGCTTACAAGGTAACTTACAAGGTAAGCCTTACCTTGTAAGCGCTTGCAAGACACCGTCTTCTACTTTGACAGCAAACGGTTTACGCGTTTAATAAAATCCGCAGGGTCTTGTAATTTTATTCCTTCTACCAACAATGCCTGATCCAGCAGAACTCCGGCGACATCGGCAATGCGTTCTTCATCGTCAACATCTTTTAGACCCAGCAGAATTGGATGTTCCCCATTTACTTCCAGAATTGGTTTGATGTCTGGCATACCGGTTTGTCCCATTGCTTTGAGCATTTGCGCCATTTGCATGGACGGGTCGTTTTCATCGGCAACAATACAGGACGGCGAGTCATGCAGACGGCGCGAAAGTTTTACATCCTTTACACGGTCGCCGAGCGCTTTTTTAATCTTCTCGATAACAGGCTTGGCTTCTTTCTCTGCGGTTTTGTCTTTCTTTTCACCAAGTTCTTCGTCAGCGCCCGCACGGTTGACTGCTTTAAGTTCCCAGCTTTGAGTTTCTGTTTTCCCGTCTAAGCCAACTGTCTCTTTACGATAACTGTGCAGTGTAGGAATGACAATGTCGTCAATCTCATCGCTCATTATAAGAACTTCGATTCCCTTTGCACGGTAAGCTTCCAGCAGTGGAGAGGAACGAAGGGTTTTTTCATCGCATCCGCTTGCTGCGCCGCCGCCTGTGATGTAGTAGATGTGCTTTTGGTCGCTCTTCATGCGGGAGACATAGTCGGCAAAACTTGTCCAGCCGGCAGAGCCGGAGGTGCTTTCAACCGCTGTGCTTTTAAAGCGAACCAATTCCTGAATTATTTCCCGGTTTGCAAAATCCTGATACAAACCTTCTTTAAGCGGGCGGTTGAATTGACCAATAAAGGTTTCCCATTTTTCCACATCTGAAGATGGATCTTCGCTAGAAGATGAATCTTCATTAGAAGATTTTTTCGCTTTGCAGGAGGCGGCATTATCCGCCATTTGTTTTATTTCAGACAATATTTTTTTTACCGAAGCGCTTCTTATGTTAACCAGGATTTTGTTTTGCTGCAGAATCTCGCGGCTTACATTTAGCGGCAAGTCTTCGGAATCGATAATACCATGAACAAAACGCAGGTATGTTGGCATAAGTTCTTTTTCGTCATCTGTAATAAAGACACGTTTTACATAAAGTTTTACGCCGGGTTTATAATCCACATTGTAAAGATCGAACGGCGCTTTTTTTGGAATGTAAAACAAAGTGGTGTATTCCAAAGAACCTTCGGCGCGTGTGTGTACATAATGCAATGGCGCATCACTGTCGTGTCCGATTTGCTTATAGAATTCGTTGTAATCTTCTTCTTTAAGTTCAGTCTTTGAACGCCGCCAGAGCGCAGTTCCGGAGTTGATTCTGTCGGTTTTGGTCTTGCTTCCTTTTTCGTTGCCCTTGTCGTCCCATTCTTTTTCGTCATAAGTAAGGAAGATGGGAAAGGCTACATGGTTGGAGTACTTTTTAATGATATTTTCTATTGACCAACGGTTTGTGTATTCTGTCCCTTCTTCTGTTAGGTGCATGATGACCGTTGTCCCCTGACTTTCGCGCCCGGCGCTGTCGATACTATACCCGTCTTTACCGTCGCTTGACCATTTCCATGCAGTCTCTTCGCCAGCTTTGCGTGAGATAACATCGATCTTTTCTGCGACCATGAAGGCGGAATAGAAGCCTACGCCAAACTGACCGATAAGGTTGGAATCTTTTTTTGCCGCCGCAGATGCCGAGTCTTCGGTGAGTTTTTCCAGAAAGGCGCGGGTGCCGGAGTGGGCAATCGTGCCCAGCGATTCGATTAAGTCCGCTTCGCTCATTCCGATTCCGTTGTCACTAATTGTCAGCGTTTTTTCATCTTTATTAAAAGAGATGTCGATTCGCGGATCAAAACTGAGGGTTTTGAACGCCTCGTCTGCGACTGTCAGATATTTGAGCTTGTCTAAAGCATCGGAAGCATTAGAGACAAGTTCCCGTAAAAAGATTTCCCTGTTGGAATAGAGGGAATGGATAATAAGATGCAATAACCGGCTTACTTCGGTTTGAAATTGATGTTGTGCCATGATGGGCTTCTCCTTGAATATTTAAAATTATGGTATAGTAAGACTCTAGTTATAATTTATAAAAAATAAGATAAAAAGTCAAATAGAGTTGTTCGGAATAGAGTTGTTAGGAAATCAATTTTCAAAATTTCTATGCTAACTTATCAGGTATAATCCCCCCTCCCACCCAATTACAACAAGTTAAGAGAAGAAGAAATAACCACAGAGTACCGCAACTAAAGTTGCTTAGAGTTTCACAGAGGAAGAAGCAAAGCTATCGGATAAAAACTCTGTGAAACTGTGGTTTCTTACATTCCCGAAGTTCCTGCAAGGGCTGCCAGTGCTGCGACATAATCTGCGTCTGCTGGGGTGGTTGCTGCTGCGGCTCTCTGGGCCGGATCGCTGGACTGGAAAGCGATGTACAGTTCCGAAGATGTCCGGGGCGGCTCCCGTAAAGCCTGCTGCCGGGCGGCAAGTTCTGCATTGAACTGCGCTTCGGTTCTTTCGCGCTGGATCTCTGCGTTGATCTCGTTAAACATTCCGGCCATGGTCTGCTGCGTTCTTGAGTCGGGCAGTACGCCTACCACGTCATGCAAGTATTTTGCAACAAGCTGATTCCAGACCGCCGCATCGCTTGAGTATACCACATAATACTGGTACACACGAGTAGTCCTGCCATCTTGGCCGGTGGTTTCTACTAACTGCCAGAAGTCGGTCATACGTTCCTGCCCGGCTATGTTTACCTGAGCCTGAGTTGCGGCATTGTTTACCACATCGAATTCGCCCGCAGAATCAAGACTGATAGCCGCGCGGGTAAGGACTGCCTGCCTAAGCTGGTTGGCAAGGTTTGCCGCATACTGCACATCGGCTACCGTACGTGCGCCGTTCAAAGTTGCATGGCGGGCAACACCGATCCTAAGCACTCTGTCGGGGCTGACAGGCCATTCATTTTTGAACATATTCCAGTTGCCGCGGACTGCCGGCAAAAGCCATACCGGGCTGGCTATTTCCCCTATGCTGCGGTTTTGCCAGTCTACCACGCGGAATGCATCGGCGGCTTGTTCTGCCTGTGCAGAAATCCTTGCAGAACCTGCCATTGCCTGCGCTTCTGCGGCAGAGGGTGAACTTCCGCAGGCACTTAACAATACCGCGCCTGACAGAACCGTGATTGTGAAAATCATCGCTAATGATGTTTTCTTAATTGAAGTTTTCATACTTACAACTCCTTCATTATATATTCCGCACAACGGCGGTTGAGTACTATTCTTAAAACACCGGCGCATCAATCGAAAAACTGCTGTTCACTTTGTCCGCCAAAGATTGGTAGGCGCGGCGTTTGGCAACGTCCGGCGTTACCGCCTGCGCTCTTTCTCCTTCTGCGCTAAAGGTAAAGAGTGTTCCCGATGTACCTGTAATTACCGCTTGCAGCGAGGGGTGGTAAAATATTCCCAACTCCCGTTCCTGTCTTCCTTCGCTGACTGTTACGCGACATATTGCGGCGGCGGTATTTCTGTTGTTGGTTACAGGGAAACCCATTGCGCTAAACCTTGCGGCAAAGGCATTGGAAACAAGGTTTTCAAAATCTATCGGGCTTTCGATATATACGCTGGCTGTCCGCCGCGCTTCGTCCAGTCTTTGCGGGATTGCGGCGATAAGGGCGCGTACTTGTTCAAACTCTGCGTTCATGCGCCGGGGGTGCAGTATTTGCCCGAACAGGTTTGCGCTTTCAAAATTGTCGGAGCGGGCAAAATTATCTGCGGCGGTAAAGCGCAGGACTTTTCTGAAAGGGTCTTGTTCCTGTTCTGCTGCTTGGAACAGGGCGGTAAAAGCATCGGCCTGCCGTCTGAATCCCGGCTCGTACACTGTCCATGCTTCGTCTCTTTCTATCCATGCAACGGTTTGCCATTCTTTTATATCTTTACGATAATAGGCATCATTGGCATAACGGATTCCAAAAAGGTTTATCTGTGAATTTACGAATGCTTCGTCATGGGTGTTAATGGATTCTGCACTATTGCTTGTTGTAATCTGGTACCCTTTGCTTGCGGTTATCTGGCTGGAGATAAAGCGGGCAAGTTCCCCTGCCGCCTGCGCTTCCGCCGCCGCTCTTGTTCTGCCCCTGCCCCGCTGCGCTATGTACTCGCTGTCGGGGAATACCTGCCGGATGGCAGCCGGCGCTGCATCCCAGGGTGCTGGGGTGGTGGGGACGGCTGTGCAGGCAGTGAACAGAGAACAGAGAACAGTTAGCAGAGAACAGCGTAAAGTGAAAGCCGTGCGATTAATTCTTGTCATTGTTGCTCCTTGGGGATATAATGTATTTATGACAGTATCTATAGAAATTTTTCGGGATGGAGTGTTACCGCTTCTTTCGGATATGGCTCGACTTGGACTCATAAAGGTAAATACCCCCCAAAAGACCCATGCTGTAACAGAGGGAAAACTTTCAGACCAATTTGCCGGAAAGTTGCGTCTTTCTGATGATGTATATGAGGCGTATCAAAATTCCATAAAGGAAAGCAGGAACGAAGAATGGGAGTCCATGTATTTAAGTGAAAGTTCCCTTGCAAGAACATGGGATTTGCCGGAAGAAGATAGAGCATGGAAAAATTTGTAATGTAACTATATATAAAACTGACAGGAGGCTGAGTATGGCAAGCGCCGAAATGCTTGTTAAAGAAATTAATTCCCTTCCCGCATATCGTATAGCACAGGTGTTTGACTTTGTGGAGTTTATCAAACAAAAAGAAGTCCAAGAAGGTTGTCCTATCTGTGCAAGACACCGGGACCCTGAAACCGGAGAATTGCGCTTTAATGCTGAAACCATAAGCGCTTTTGAAGAAGGAGATGCCATGCTTCGCGGAGAGATACCAGCTAAAAGATTTAATTCTCTGGAAGAAATGCTGGCTGATTTGGATGAGTAAATCATGTTGAATCCTATATATACCAGTTCTTTTAAAAAAGACTGCAAGTTGATGCAAAAACAAAATAAAGCTATGAACAAACTCGATGAAGTAATGGATTTGCTTATTAACGAACAACCCTTGCTGCCAAAACATAACGATCATCCTTTGCATGGTAACCACAAAGGAAAACGGGAATGTCATATTGAACCGGACTGGCTGCTTATGTATCGAATTGATAAAGCGAGTCGCCAAATTGCCTTTTACCGTACCGGCAGCCACTCCGAGTTGTTTTAGCTTTTTCATTAATACCTGCCTTTCCGCCATTGCCTGATGGTGTCTATGATCATCAGGCTGAACAAAACACCCATAAGGCAAAAGAGGATTAACGCGGCGGTATAGGTTGCGTTTATGAGTGTTTCGTTCATGTGCATCTACAGCTTTGAGTTAATATTCGAAACAGGAATGCCATTAAGGTGCAGTTCTTCTTCTTTTTGGTTTCCTATATAAGTACCTTTATCATGTTGTCTCTTGAGTGTTACCATGCTTTCTCCTGATAACAACGCTGTTTTCTTAGTCTTTTCGTGGAACTGCCCATCAGGGTATGTAACGTATACAGCATAACTATTTTTGTTTGTATCTAAAACAACTGATTCACCCGGCAGAACCTCATGTGTAAAAACAACATGAATTTCCTTAATGTTTACATTAGTTTCAATCTCATTCTTAACAGTTATTTTCATCTTTCTCTCTCCTCTCAAAAATATATTTCACGCCCCCATACGAGGGCGTTGTTCCCTGTGTTCCCCTACCGCCGGCTGTATCTCCACTGCCAGTTACCGTGCCTGTCTTGGGCACAACTATAGGTTCCTCCCCTGCGCCCGTTCTTTTCATAAAACTCAGTAAAGCCAGTTAGCATAGAAAAAATACCCATCTGATTAAAATTGTCAGGAATGGTTATGCTGGTTAGACGACTAAACGTATTCTGAACTGCAAATGTCCCAAGAAGAAATGAAAATGCCTCACGAGCTATGGAATTAACGTTGCCGAGAAAGGTTATGCTCATTTCACCCTCTCCTGGATGATTGCTTCTCAATCTCAAAAACGCCCTATCCCCAATGTGTTGAACACTGGCGGGAATGGTTAAGCTGGTCAGGCGGTGATCCATAAAAGCCCAATCCCCAATGGAAGTAACGCTGTTACCAAGGGTTAAGCTCCTAATATAACTCCCTCTAAATGCTGACCCCCCAATCGTGGTAACACTGTTGGGAATGGTAACGCTTTCAATGCTATTCCTTTCAAACGCACTCCTTCCAATGGAAGTAACGCTGTTGCCGATGGTTAATCTAGATATCCGTCTGTCATAAAACGCGCGCTCTCCAATGGTAACGGCAAATGGTTCGCCCCATAGCGTATCGGGAATAACGAGATGACTTTGGTATTGCTGAAGCCTATTGTTAGGGATGTTCCTTGCAAATCCTGTGAGCGTGGCGTCCTGTACAGTAAAATCGGTTTCAAACTGCATATATCTCTGGAATGTATTGCCCGGTACTGCCGCTGTTGAGATTTGGCCGCTTTCGGGCGCGGCTCCGTTTATTGAAACAACGCGGACAATAAGGTTGTCTGTTAACTGGTCTACCCTGACATTCCTAAAGGTAATAGTTTGGTAATGGCTTCGGTTAAGAAACCCGCTGGTAATGTTAATATTGTATGACGGACTAAAATTGACCGTCTGTCTGCCGAGTACTTCCCCGTGAGCGTTTACCAATTCAACCTCTGCCGAAACAGTGTAATTCTTTTGGAAAACAAAGGGATTTGCTCCGCCGCCGGACACACGCTGCGTTGGCCAGTTTGCCAGGTTCCAGGCGCTTCTTCGATTTGTGTCGGTAAGCCCGTTGTTTACTGCCTGTAGTGTGTTTTGCGCCGAGTGCAGCCATACCTTGTCGTCACGCAAGTTG
>Ga0099364_10011860_pt1 | contig 11829 bp, 6 predicted proteins | sample TergutTh196P3_FD_73070 | JGI IMG/M metagenome (GOLD analysis project Ga0099364, IMG submission 73070) | Microcerotermes parvus P3 segment gut microbial communities from Pointe-Noire, Republic of the Congo - Th196 P3 | ecosystem: Host-associated > Arthropoda: Insects > Digestive system > Gut ...
GCCTACACCTTCCTTCAGATTCCGCCTCACGACGGACACCCTTGGTGTTCAGCTATGTCCTTCCCACTACTAGGGCGGACTAGGGACTTGCACCCATGAGATTGCGCCCATGCTGGGCGCACTTAAATGGCCCCTGTCCGCTTTGGACAGGGGCCATAGGTATCGGCTGTTTCCTTTCGTGGCTTTTTTGCAGTCACATATATACTACTTTGTCGTATCTGATTTCTTTGAGCACACCCAACTCATCCATCACATAGTCGGGCATATACAGGGTATCTTCATTGACGCATATGTCTGCTATCTCGTCCGGAGTGGACGAGAGCCCGTTTAGGTATAATGTTATGCCCTTTTTACTGATTGTCGATAAGTTGGACAGCATTGTCGGTGCTCTCTCATCAGATGAAACCATACATACCTCCTATCTGGTTATCTTCCCCATTTTTGACCAAAAGGACTCCGTGATATACAAGGGGAAATAGCCTAATTATGGTGATAAAACGGGAGCTAAATACGCCGCCATATGCTGCGCTTTGCGCTGTGACGACTAAAGACGCCGGACGTGTACGGCTAACACGTTAGTTAGTTAGATGCTGTGCTGATGACCCGTATGGAAATACGTAAACCGGAAATAAAATATGAAAGCATTTGCTTTTAGACTCTTACTATACTTTGAATGTCAGAGACTCCAGAAAGAATAGATAAGATTTGGGATTGACTGCCCTCCTTTCGGTACTGATTGTCCGACAAGATGTGCCAGAAACACTTACTTGCCGCCGGTAGATGGCCCGGCAGCGCCTTGTAAAAAACATTATATGCTTTTTTTGGTGAATTGCAAGTACTAATTTATAAATTTTTGGAGAAATTTTGGGAGATTTTTGGAGTTCAGAGTTGCCGTCATTGCGAGGGCGTTTTACAGCCCGAAGCAATCCAGAGTAAGGATTCTCTTGCCTTGTTACTGGATTGCTTCGTCGCTTCGCTCCTCGCAATGACGAAAACCCGGTTTTAGGGTCGCGTCTGAACAGTAACCGGAAGAATTTTGGAGTTTTTTTTGCTGATGTGCTATACTGGTTTTGTTGCTAAGTGAACACAGGAAGGAGCAAAGATGACCGTATTAGAATGTATCGAAAACAGGACCAGTTATCGCGGCCCATACAGCAATGAGGCCGTTCCCCGGGCAGATTTAGTCAAAATCATGGAGGCGGGGCTGGCCGCGCCGTCGGGCTGTAACAAGCAGACCACCAGCCTGATTGCCGTGGATGATGCCGCGCTGCTGGGTAAATTGCACGGGGTCATGGATCCGGTGACAGCCGAGACCGCCCCGGCGATGATTTGTGTGCTGACGCAAAAAATCATCGCCTACAGGGACAGATGCTTTAATATCCATGACTACTCGGCGGCGATAGAAAACATGCTGCTGGCGGCGGTCTCGCTGGGCTATGAGAGCTGCTGGTATGAGGGCGTGATTACCGACGTGGACCAGATCGGGCGTAAAATGGCCGATGTGCTGGGCGTGCCCGCCGATTATGAACTGGTCTGCTTTTTGCCGATTGGCCGGGCGGCCGAAGCCGTATCATACCGCGACAAAAAACCCTTTGCAGAACGGGCCTGGTTTAACGGCTATAAAAACAGTTAGGCTTAAGAAAGCGGGTTAAAGTCGAATTGCAAGCTGAGGCCGCTCATTTCGCCGCGTGCCTGCTTTGCTTCCAACAATAGCTCTAAAACGTCTTTGGCGGCTATTAGTTTTTGATAGTCGCCATGTTTTATGTAGATGACAAAGCGGTAGATGTCGTTTATTTTGGCCGGTATGGCCGGGGCCGGGCCGATAATGCGAAGGGGGGCGGGCGTGCCAGCGGCGACGGGGGCAGCGGGGGCGCCGGGGAAGCCGGGTGCGTTGACCGATTCGGTCAATGGGTGTGATGTCATAAGCGCGGCCACAAGCTCCCGCCCCAGCGCCATACCCCGGGCTTCGTCGGCGGCATTTAGTAACAGTGCCAGCATATGCGAGGCGGGCGGATAGGCCGCGATGTCGCGATAGATGATTTCTTCGTCATAAAAAGCCTTGTAGTCTTGTCTGGCCGCACACTGTATGCTGTAATGCTCCGGTTTATAGCTTTGGATTAGCGCCTCGCCCCGTTTTTCGCCGCGACCGGAGCGCCCCACCGCCTGGGTAAGGAGCTGGAAGGTACGCTCACCGGCGCGAAAATCGTTTACATTCAGGGAAAGGTCTGCGGCCATGATGCCCACCAGGGTCACATTCGGAAAATCATGGCCCTTTACAATCATCTGCGTACCGACCAAAATATCGGCCTTGCCGCTCTCAAAGGCCGCCAAAATTTCACCGTGGCCATCCTTTTTTTTCGTCGTGTCGCCGTCCATCCGCAGCACCCTGGCCGCCGGCCAGAGTTGTTTTGTTAGCTCCACTACCTGCTGGGTGCCGGCCTTCATGCCGCTAAAGTAGGGGGAAGCGCAGGCCGGACAGCGTGTTTTTTCCGTTGTTTCATAGGCGCAGTAGTGGCAAATCATCCGATCTCCTCCCCGGGCCTTATGCTTTGCCAGCGAGACATCGCAGTGGGGACACATCAGGACATGGCCACAGGCACGGCAGGATATGAAGGCAGAATATCCGCGGCGGTTTATGAACAGCATTGTTTGCTCGCCGCGATTCAGCCTTTCCGTGATCATCTCCTGTAAATGGCGGCTAAACATACTGCGGTTGCCGCTTTTTAGTTCCTCGCGCATATCCACGATATGCACCGTGGGCAGGATGGCCCCGCTTTGACGGCTTTCCAGCTCAAAGAGCCGATATTTACCGGCCTTGGCACGGTAGTATGCCTCCAATGACGGTGTCGCCGAGCCGAGCACGAGGCTGGCCCCCTTGATGCGCGCCAGTGCCGCCGCCGTTTCCCGGACGTGGTAGCGGGGGGTGTTTTCACTTTTATAGCTGGGCTCATGTTCCTCGTCGATGATGATCATGCCCAGCTTATTAAAAGGTACAAACAAGGCTGAGCGCGGCCCGATGATGATGTCTATCTCGCCGCGTCTGGCCCGCTCGCATTGATCATATTTTTCCCCGGCAGAGAGGGCGGAATTGATGACGGAGACGCGGTCGCCGAAGCGCTTGTAAAAACGCAAAAGCATCTGATAAGTGAGGGCGATTTCCGGAATCAGGACTATGCACTGAAAATCTGTTGACAGGACTTGTTCGATGAGATTTAGGTACACTTCCGTCTTGCCGCTGCCGGTTATGCCGTGGATTAGGTAAGTGCCGCGCTCTCCCGCCTGATAATCGGCCGTGATGTTATCGACTATTTCTTTTTGTTTTGCCGTAAGCTGCGGCACCACTTCTGCCCTGTCCATGTTGCTTACCGGATTGCGGTAGTATGCCACGCGCTCGACTGTAATAATCCCCTGTTTTTCCAAGCTGTTCAGGGTTGAGGGCTGGATGTGGAGTTTAGTGCGTACCAGATCATAGGGCAGCTCCGCCTCGTGGCACAGTTCGGCTAGGAGCCTGGCCTTGGCCATTTGCTTTTTTTTGACCGACTCGGTCAACGCCTCTTGCGTGGCCGCCGTGCTCCACAGGCGTTTGATGGATTTTTTTTCTTTGGGCTTGAAGGCCTTCTTTGTCGGCAACACGGTTTTCAGGGCCGCTATCATCGTGCCGCCATAGTGCTGTTTCATCCAGGCCGCCAATTTTATGTGGTCGGCGCCCAGCGCCACGCCGCCCTCTGACAGGGCGGCAATGTCCTTGATCTTTTCCGGGGGATAGGTGGCCCGGTCGCTAAGCCGGATGACGACCCCCGTGATCAGGCGGTCGCCCTTGCCGAACGGCACCTGCACACTCATGCCCACATCCAACAGACCCTCCAGAGCCGCCGGTATCTTGTACTCAAAGGGCCTGTCCACGTTTTCATGAGCAATATTCACGATGATGTCGGCGTACTTTTTTTCCATGCTTCCACAATCTCACGCTCATCCATCGGGTACTTTTTTCCCTTTATCTCCTGGTAATCCTCGTGTCCCTTTCCCGCCAGCACGATAATGTCCCCGGGGCGGGCCGTGTCCAGGACATAAGCAATCGCCGCGCGGCGGTCCGCTATTTCCACGAAAGCCCCGCCGCCCGCGATACTGCCCGCGCGAATGTCGGCAATGATGGCCGCCGGATCCTCGTCGCGGGGATTATCGGAGGTAATGATGGACAAATCAGCCCGACGGGCGCCCACAAGACCCATCTCGTGGCGGCGCGCCCGGTCACGGTTGCCGCCGCAGCCAAAGAGGCACACCAGCCGCTCCGGTCCGTATTCCCGTAGTGACATGAGCAGACTATTTAGGCTCATGGCATTGTGGGCATAGTCTATCAGCAGGGTGTAGTCGTCAGACACATTAAGCATTTCCACCCGCCCCTTTACCTTAATATGCATTAGGGCACGGCAGATTATCTCCTCGGACACGCCAAAATGGTGGCAGCACAGCAGTGCCGCCAGGCTGTTCTTTACACTGTAGCGGCCGGGCATGGCAACGCTTAAGCTAAAATTCATGAGCCCGCCCAGCCTAAAGCGCACGCCCAAGTCACCCCCTCCCCGATATAGCTCCATGTCCAGGGCGTATAGGTCGGCGGACGGCCCCATCCCATATGTAAACATCTCGCAGCCATGACCGGCGATAATTTGCTCATAGTAGGCATCATCTTTATTGACAAAGCCCGTGCGGCATTGGCGAAACAGCATCCTCTTACATTCTAAGTATTCGTTAAAATCGGCGTGCTCACCGTGGCCGATATGGTCCGGCGACAGATTGGTGAAAATACCGATGTCGAAGAGGATGCCGGCCGTGCGATGGAGCTTGAAGCCCTGCGAGGCCGTCTCCATCACCACCATGTCCAGGCCCGCATCGGCCATTTCCCGCAGATAGCGTTGCAACAGCACAGACTCCGGGGTGGTGTTTTGCGCCGGAATACGCCGTGCACCGATGATGACCTCTATCGTGCCAATCAGGCCGACCTTGTAGCCTGCCGCCGTGAGGATGGCGTGTATCATGTAGGCGGTGGTGGTTTTTCCCTTGGTGCCGGTGATGGCAATGGTTTTTAGCTCACGGGCGGGATGGCGGTAGAAGTTGGCGGCGATAAGCGCCATCGCATGGCGGCTGTCGGCGACTTTTATGATGCTGACGTTTTCCGCGGGCGAGGGCGGGCGGCAGATCGGTGCCCCTACGGCCGCATGATACGTTGTTTCTGTCTCCAATACGATGGCGCGTACTCCGGCTTTCATGGCCGCCGCGATAAAATCATGGCCGTCTTGCTTAAAGCCCGAAATACAGATGAACAGATCACCCGCTTTGAGTGCGCGGGAATCGCTGTGTATTTGGCGGATTGGACAGTCCGTGGAGCCTTGCAGGCACTCGTAGTCGAGACCGCTTAGAAGATTGTGTAGTGTCATCGTGACCTCTTTATTTATACATTTATAAGATTTTGTACACAATTTGAACACATTTTTAGCTTAAATTAGTTATTGATAGTAGTAACTCACTATCTCCCCCCCTCATAAAGCGCATCTTGTGTGCGCGCAAAAGCCTCCCTATTGGGGAGGTTTTTGTTTGCCATAATCCTGCATGACCAGCTGCACGCTCTCGCGACCTTTGTAGCTATTGATGGCGGGATAGTAGGTCAGGTTGATTGTTATGCCATTATGCCCGGAAGATGGCGCCCCCTGTGGCAGATACAGACCCTCTACCTGCTCTTTCGGATAATGCTCCGTCAAAAATAAGTCAAAGGCTGCTATGTCACCAAAATAAATCAGCTCATGGCGGCCGCCCTCGTCATCTGCCACCTCATAGCGGGCCGCCCTCCCGGTCTTTCCCATCAGGCGGCCGCTCACCAGGCACACATCCTTTTGGGCAAAGAGCGGCTTAATATTACCCTTGCCAAAGGGCTCCAGCAATTTAAGCTCCTCGCATAACTGCTTTGTGGCATATTTGAAGGGCAGGGCTATGTCTATCGCTATTTTTTCCTCAAAGTCCTCTGCACTAAGCTGTGCGTTTTCATTGATGAGCCGGCGAAATTTTTCCATATTTTCCTTTGGCATCGACAGTCCCGCCGCCAATTTATGGCCGCCGTATTTGCTAAACAAGTCTTTTACCTTGCACATTTCATCAAACATATGATAGGCATCCATGCCCCGGCCCGAACCTTTTATGCCGTCCTCGGCCGGGGTCAGGATAAAACAGGGGCGGCAAAAACGCTCACGGATGCGCCCGGCGACAATACCGGCCAGGCTCTCATGGCAGTCCGGCAGATATAAGACCAGCACCTTATCCAGATGGTCCCTTCCGGCTGCCGTCCGTGAATCCACCCCGTCTGCCGCCGCGTGAAACATCTCCGGCGCATCTGCGTGAAACATTTTTTCCACCAACGCTATCGCTGCCTCGACATTTTTTTGCGTCATTTCCTTGCGGCTTTCATTCAGGCTTTTTAAGTCGGCGGCAATGTTTATCGCTGTCCGATAATCGCCTGCCATAAGCAAGCCCAGCGCCCGCTCCGCCGTGTCCAGGCGCCCGGTGGCATTGAGGCAAGGGCCGATGATGTAGCCCAGATGATAGCTGGAGAGTTCCTTGTCACTCAGGCCATTCACCTCCAGCAGGGCCGATATGCCGGGGTTTATGCAATCCCCAAGATGCTTAAGGCCGTATTTTACGAGGATGCGGTTTTCACCCCGTAGCTCCATCACATCACAGACGGTCGCGATGGCCGCCAGGCAGTAAAGCTCCTTTTTCATATCTTCCGGCAACTGCTTTTCCATGTGATGATACAGGGCTTCTATCAGCTTCAGCGCCACCCCGGCCCCGCATATCTCTTTGTTGGGATAGGGGCAATCCGGCTGCTTGGGACATATGGTCGCATCGGCCGGGGGGAGGCTATCCTGTATGGCATGATGATCGGTGATAATCACGCTCATGCCCTGCTCCTTGGCTAAACGAACGGCAGAGACGGCGGCAATGCCGTTGTCGCAGGTGACGATTGTGTCCATGCCGGCTGCGGCGGCCTCCTGTATCATGTCATCGTTTAGGCCATAGCCATCCTTCATCCGATGGGGGATGACGGTGTCCACATCCGCGCCCAAAGCCCTGAAGCCCTTTAGTAAGATGGCGGCCGCGCAGATGCCGTCGGCGTCGTAGTCGCCGATGACCCGCAGCGTTTTTGCCTGTTCTATCTTTTCGGCTAATATGGGCAGCGCCTCGGCCATGCCCCGCAGCAAAAAAGGATCATGCATATCCGCCAAGCCGCCATGCAGATATAGGCGCAGCTCCTCCGGGCCCATTACATCGCGGTTTCTGATTAGCCGCGCCGTGACAGGGGATATGCCAAATTCATCGGCTATGGCCGCAAAGTCGGCTTTTTTGGTTATTAGGGTCCAATTTGCCATACTCTTCCTTGTATTTTTCGTAGAATATATTGCGGGGCGGGCCCGTCAATGACGTATTACATATAATCAAAAAGGCTCATCTGGTTGGACTTTGGCAGATTGGACAATAAGTTTAGCCGCTCCATCAAAGACAGCACCGTCTTATTCACCTTTGTGCGCTGTTGGAAATCCTCGATGGAGAGGTACTCGCCGCGCTGCGATACTACCGCCATCTGCTCGGCCGCTTTCTCACCCAGACCCTCGATACTGGAAAAGGGCGGCATTATTTTCCCCTCGATAATCTGAAAATCATGGGCCTGGGCTTTATATATGTCCAGCGGCAAAAATTCAAAACCACGGGCATACATCTCGGTCACAATCTTCATGTCGCGCAGGGTGTTTTGCTCCTTGGGCGAAAGCTCCCCCGTTTCCTCACGCTGTTTATAATCCGCCACCTTCTGCCGCAGATGGGCGGGGCCTTGACACATTATCTCATAGTCAAAGGCCGAGGCGCGGATGGAGAAAAAGGCCGCATAGTAGGCTTGGGGGTGATATACCTTGAAATAGGCAATCCGCCAGGCCATCATCACATAGGCGGCGGCATGGGCTTTCGGGAACATATATTTTATCTTCACGCAGGAGTTTATGTACCAATCGGGCACCCGGGCCGCCTTCATCGCCTTTTCCCATTCCGGCTTAAGCCCGCGACCGCGCCTTACACTCTCCATGATATTGAAGGAAAGCGAGCTATCAAGGCCCTTTCCAATCAGATAGGTCATAATGTCATCGCGGGTGCTGATGACGGTGGATATGTTTGCCTTGCCTTCTTTTATCAGGCGCTCTGCGTTCCCCAGCCACACATCCGTGCCGTGCGAAAGGCCGGAGATGCAAATCAGGTCGAAAAATGAGTCCGGCCCGGCGTCTTCCAGCATTTGAATGACAAATTCCGTGCCAAACTCCGGCACACCCATGGCCCCCAAGCGGCAGCCGATGTCGCCAGGCGCAACACCCAGGGCCTCTGTGTTCTTAAACAAAGACATGACCTTCTCGTCTTGAAAGGGAATGGCCAGCGGGTCCTCACCCGTCAGGTCCTGCAATTTACGTATCATTGTAGGGTCGTCGTGGCCGAGAATGTCCAGCTTCAGGAGGTTGTGTTCAATGGAGTGATAGTCAAAATGGGTGGTGACAACGCGGCTGTTTTCATCATTGGCCGGCCATTGCACGGGGGTGAAGGCATTGATGTCCTCGCCCAGCGGCAATAAAATTATCCCGCCCGGATGCTGTCCGGTGCTTTTGCGTATGCCGGTCAAACCTGCGACCAGCCGGTCTATCTCGGCTCTGCGTTTGTCCACACTGCGCCCATCGAAGTATTTTTTCACATATCCGTATGCGGTTTTATCCGCCAAGGTAGAAATGGTACCCGCCCTGAAGGTCTGGCCGGCGCCCAACAAATCCTCCGTGTATTTATGGGCTTGGGCTTGGTATTCGCCGGAAAAATTCAGGTCTATGTCCGGCTCCTTGTCGCCCTCGAATCCCAGGAAGGTTTCAAAGGGGATGTCGAAGCCGTCTTTTTTCAGCATCCCGGCGCAACCGGGGCAGACTTTATCCGGCAAGTCGAAGCCCGCCCGGCCGCCATATTCTTTCACTATTTCCGAATCAAAATCGCTATGGCGGCAAGTGGGGCAATAATAATGCGGACAGAGGGGATTGACCTCGGTTATGCCCGCCATTGTGGCCACAAAGGAGGAGCCGACGGAGCCGCGGCTGCCAACCAAGTAGCCGTCTTCCAAGGATTTTGCCACCAGCTTGGCAGCCAGGACATACATCGTGGCAAAACCGTTGCCGATGATGGAATTAAGCTCCCGTTCCAGGCGCTCCGCCACCACGGCGGGCAGGGGCTCACCGTACAGATGGGTGGCGCGGCGATAGCACATTTCTTTTAACTCTTCCTCGCTGCCGGGGATGATGGGCGGAAAACGGCCGGCACGCAATGGTGAAATGGACTCGATCATGTTTGCGACCAGGCGGGTGTTTTTGACGACCACATCCCAGGCACATTCCTTACCCAGATACTCAAACTCATCCAGCATCTCCTGGGTGGTTCTTAAGTACAGCGGCGTTTGGGTGTCCGTTTCATCAAAGCCCCGGCCCGCTAAAATAATGCGGCGGTATATCTCGTCTTCCGGATCGACAAAGTGGGCATCCGAGGCCGCAATGACGGGCTTATTTAGCTTCTCGCCCAGTTGCACGATACGGCGGTTTATCTCATGTATGTCCTCCAGCGAACTAACGGCGCTGACCCTGGCCGATTCCAGCATGAATTGGTTGTTGGCATCCGGCTGTATCTCTAAATAGTCGTAGAATTGGGCGATGTCCATGATGTCCGCTTCACTCTTTCCCTCTATATGGGCCCGGTAGAGCTCGCCCGCCTCGCAGGCACTGCCGATAATCAGACCCTCGCGGTGCTTACTTAAGAGACTCTTGGGTATGCGCGGGCGGCGGGCAAAGTATTTTATGTGTGATTCGGAAACAAGGGTATAAAGATTTTTAAGGCCCACCTCATTTGCGGCCAGAATGACCACATGGAAACGGGGCAACTTTTTCACCATCTCCGGGCCGGATGTGTCCAGATCCGCTATCTGCGCAAAGTCGCTGATGCCCTTTTGGGCCAGCATACGGCAAAACTCGATGAATACCAGGGCCGTGCTCTCGGCATCATCATCGGCGCGGTGCTGCTTTTTTTGCCTGATATATAAGCTTTTGCAGATGGCGCCCAGGGTATGGCGTCTTTGCTCGGGCATGAGCAGACGAGAAAGCGACAGTGTGTCGAGGGTGGCAAAATGCGCCTCCTTGCCCAAACTGCGCATGTTTTCCGTCAGAAAGGCCAGGTCAAAGGCCGCATTGTGGGCGATGAGGGGAGCGTCATCCACAAAGGCCAGAAAATCCGTGAGCACTACGCTAATATCCGGTGCGGTCTTTAGCTGCGCGTCGCTAATGCCGGTCAGCTTTTCTATCTCCAGGGGTATGGACACGCCCGGATTCACAAAGGAATGAAAGCGCTCGCCCAGCTCCCCGTCCTTTACTTTCACCGCCCCTATCTCGATAATGCGGTTTTTTTGCGGCGAAAGGCCGGTCGTTTCCAAGTCAAAGACCACCGCCGTCCCGTTTAGCTTTTGATCCCCAAAGCCGATGGCGGCCTTGCTCATGTCATCCACCAAATAGGCTTCCAGTCCGTAGATAATCTTAAAAAACCCGCTGTCTACGGCCGACTCTTTGTCTCCTTGGGCCAAAAGCCGCTTTTTTTCTGTTTCATATATCTTATTCCACGCCTGATACGCTTCGGGAAACGCCAGCACCACGCCGTGATCGGTAATGGCGATGGCCTCATGCCCCCATTTATATGCCCGTTCGATGAAGGCACCCACGTCCGAAACCCCATCCATCTCACTCATCTTGGTGTGGCAGTGGAGTTCCACGCGCTTTATGTCCGCTTCGTCCGTGCGCGTGCTGCTAAAATCCGCCGTTTTCTTGATGCCCATGATATGGCCTATCGTAAGCTCATTGTCATATTTGTCGACCGTCACGGTGCCTTTTACTTTTATGTATGTACCCAGCTTTAGGGCTTCTGCCAGCTCGCCCGCCTGACTGTCCGCCGCAAAAATTTTCAGCTTGATGGAGTCGCTAAAATCCGTGATGCTAAAAGAAATGATCGTCTTTTCGTTCTTGATGGAACGCAGAGCGCAACTGATGATTTTACCGCGCACTACCACCCTGCCCATTTCCTGCTCTATGTCGCTTAGGGCCGTGATGCTGCCACCGTCAAACTCGCGGCCATGGATAAGGTCTAAGTCCACGGTTTTGTCTGGCGGGGCTTTGACTTCCTGTTTGGCACTCCTGGCTATTTCTTCTATGCGGTCGCGTATTAAGACATCCTCTTCGTCGCCCCCGTCCATGATCTGTACTTTTATACCCTGACCCGAAAACAGCTGACCTTCTATCTCCTCTTCCATACAGGATATATCCACCTTGTCCAGGCGCTGGTCGGCTTTTACATAGATGCGGATAAAGTCCTTTTGACGGGTTGCGGACACTTTTTCGACCACAACCGGCAAAAATATGTCATATAAGGCATCGTCCAGTTTTAGGCCGGGGAATGTTTCGTGGAAAGCTAGGGTCATGGGGTACCTCTTGTTTGGGGGTCAGGGGATCTGCGCGGAGCAAGCTCCGCATGGAAGAACACTGCGTGTTCTTCCGAGTTTTTGGTAGGTTACAGGGCAGGGTTCGTGTCAGGGCGACCCGGCGCACCGTTCAGCAGTCAGCAATAGGCAACCTCCGAAAACTCTGTTGCGCAGATTTGCTGCGAATTTTGTCGCAATTCGAAGCCAAAAAACGTAGGCGTAGCAGCGCTACGGCGAGGGTTTTTGACAAAAAAGTG
>Ga0099364_10011861_pt1 | contig 11829 bp, 13 predicted proteins | sample TergutTh196P3_FD_73070 | JGI IMG/M metagenome (GOLD analysis project Ga0099364, IMG submission 73070) | Microcerotermes parvus P3 segment gut microbial communities from Pointe-Noire, Republic of the Congo - Th196 P3 | ecosystem: Host-associated > Arthropoda: Insects > Digestive system > Gut ...
CATCGGTCATCCCTGTTTTCTTTTCAATTTCAGTCATGGTACTTCCTCTCTTTCAAATAGGTGAAAAAACTGTCTTCGACAAGGCATGGCATGAAACACGTTCACTCCATTTCTTCCAAATTCATTATATAGTATTTCTACTGGATTTGCATTCCTATCAAAGCCTAGCAACAAATATACATTTTCTCGGTTTTTATAATGGTCGATATAGCAACATTTCTCAAAAGCTTGTCGTATATCTGTCTCTGTCACGCCATGTTTAAAAGCAGTATCGCGAAAAATAAATTCCAATTCCGCTTTACCCATACAGTTTAACACCTTCTCCTTTGCCACGGCACGTATTCTAGCGCCCAGCCATCATTCTGAACCGCCGCGAGGGCTTTTTCTGCTGTTTTAATTTTAGCCATTGTAATCTCCTGGTTTCTCTACTATACAAGATTTTTTGAAAAAATGTTCAAGAAAAACAGGGGGGATCTACCGGACTGTAAGTTATTATATCCTGATAGTGGCAAGAAGGGGTTCTATTTTATTTAATTCTAAAGCAACAGAACGCTCCGCCACTTTGAGGTCATAAGCACTCTGAAGATTTAGCCAGAAATCAGGGCTGTTCCCAAACAGCTTACCTAGACGCAGGGCCATTTCAGCCGAAATTCCCTGACGCTCATTCACCAAACGGCTGACTGTCATACGGCTGACATTCAGGTATTCTGCTAACTTGCTCTCGGAAATGTTAACTTCCGGTAATATATCTTCTCTAAGAATCTCTCCCGGATGTACTGCTCTCATATGCCTTCAAGCCCATGAAAGTTAAAAGCGGGCAGGTTCATATCCTGTGGTACCTTGGAGGCATTCAGGGCAGCAAGCCTTCGTTCTATCCTTGCGATTAGATCGGAAGGTAGCCCCTTCGTCTCTCCTCTTAAAAATAACTTTGCTAGACCCTTATGCCTGAAGGTCTTTATCATAAAACAATTGTAACGCAAGATGTTACAATTGACAAGCGGCAAGATGCAATGAAAACGCTACATCAGCCCTGGTACTAATTAATTATTACCTGTCCTCATAGGATTTTTTAAAAAATGTTCAAGAAAACCTTGTATCTTGTCTTTTGGTGGGGAAAATAGTATATTTTCAGTAATGGCTTTTAAGTTCGGCGGTTCTAGGGCTGGCCTTGTGGAAGAGCTTCACAAGTTTTTGTGTGAAACCCATCCAGAGCTGGAGTGGATGAGGGAGAGTATGGTTCCTGAAGGGAATGGTGTTAGGGTTACTTATTCTGTTGTGAAGAGGTTGTCTTCGAATGTGGCTAAAAAGAGTGTTTTTATAATTAGTCGGGGTGTTGATGGTCGCCTTGATGTTGATGTGGAGGATTAATATGGCCAAAAGAAGAATTTATAGCGGTTATTCTTTAAAAGAAGCAGCCGATGCAATTGCTAAGGATACTTTGGAAAATTGGGATTCCCTTCCTCCTGCTCCAGTTAATGTTTCAATGGAGCATGTGGTGTCAGATAAAAAGGAACTGGAACTAGGTTTAAGGCATTCGAAGACTTTTGTGGCTGATGGGGTTACTAGCAAATAGGTTAATTAGGTGAGCCATTTTCAAAACTCTGTTAGTTTTGAAAAAGCCCGAAGGGGCATCCCGCCGCCTGCTTGAAGTCGTTCGTGACGATCCTAATTTTCTACGGCAATTTCAAGTAGAGGTGACTTGACTTGTTTTTATTATGCTCAGAATCTAGTACTCTTCGCGGATTAATGCCTCACGGAAACCGGAATTACCAAGGGTTTGAGCAATTTCGGGGATTTCCGCTGCCCTTAGCCCTGCAAGAACAACCCGGTAATACTCGCCATTTTGCTCATAAGCTGGATTCAACCCTACGCTTTTAAGCTTTTCAAAAGCATCCACTGCGTTACGAGGAACTAAAAAGGCTCCTACTTGAAGACGATAAGACTTGAGGCTTTCTGCCGGAGGTATGCCTCCCAGAATTCTGGCAGCAGGGGCCGGGTAGAAAACTGTGGTCTGAGGAATGTTCTGTGGTATGTTTACAATCTCCTGAGCTGACTGGCCCTGAATTATGCGGACAGGTTCTTCATGTAATTCTGTTACAATAACGGGTGTTGCTGTAATAGCGGGAACTGCAACATCGACGGGAGCTGTTTCAACAACGGGAGCTGCTAAAACTACGGGAGCTACTTCAACTTCGACGGGAGCTGGTACAATTACGGGAGCTGCTACAACTTCGACGGGAGCTGGTACAATTACGGGAGCTGCTTCAACAACGGGAGCTGCTTCAACAACGGGAGCTGCTGCGATAACAGGAGCTGATGCACCATTAACAGGGCCCAGAGCAGTAGTTTGTGCCCGCTCAATGACAATAGGGGCGGTGCCTGTATGAACCATATCCAGTACTTCTGCAGCCGCCCTTGAAAGATCAATAATTCGGGCTGCAACAAAGGGGCCGCGATCATTGATTTTTACTGTTACTTGGCGCATATTCTGCTTGTTCGTAACAGTTATTAAAGTACCAAAGGGCAGAGTTAGATGCGCCGCTGTATATTGACCAGGGTCAAAAATTTCCCCGGACGCTGTCGGTCTGCCTTCAAATTCCTTGCCGTACCAGGAGGCAATCCCCTCCTGCCTTAAGTCAATATCCGCCGCTTGAGCGGCTGAAAACGTAATGATACCCGTTACAATTAGTATAAAAACAATAGACCTTTTCATACTACGAATATCGGCAGAAAAGTCAGAAAATTAAACGGCTCCCAAGGCAGCAAGCAAAATTGCCTTAATTGTATGTTTCCGGTTTTCAGCCTGATCCCAGATGCGGCTTTGCGGCCCATCGATCACAACTTTAGAAACTTCCTCATCTCTAACAGCAGGAAGGCAGTGGAGAAATATACAATCTTTTTTTCCGGTTTTGTCCATCAGAGCTTGATTCACCTGATAAGGCTGCAAAAGTTCCAGGCGTTCATCTCTTTTCGCTTCCTCTCCCATAGAAACCCAGACATCAGTATAAATGGCGTCAGCCCCCTCAACTTCGTCAATGTTATCGGTAATGCGAATCTTCGCCCCGGAAGCCGCAGACAACGGCGCACATTTTTCAACAATAGCCCAGTCAGGATTCAGCTTCGCCGGAGTAATATTAGTAAAATTAACTCCCAGCTTGGAACAGATTATAAGGAGGGAAGTTGCCACATTGTTTCTGCCGTCGCCTACATAACAGAGTTTCCGTCCTTTAGACTGTCCAAAGGTTTCTTCCAAAGTCATGATGTCAGCCAGAACCTGTGTGGGATGGTAATCGTCGGTGAGTCCGTTAATTACCGGCACGCCGGAATATTTTGCCAGGGCCTCAACGGTTGACTGTTTGAATCCTCTGAATTGAATTGCGCTAAACATCCTGCCAAGTACCTGAGCGGTATCCTCTACAGTTTCCTTTCCTCCCCCAAGTTGAATATCCTGCATAGAAAGGAATACCGGGTACCCTCCTTCTTCTCCAAAGGCGGTTTCGAAAGAACATCTTGTTCGTGTAGAACGCTTCTCAAAAATTAGAGCAAGTGTTTTACCTGCAAAACGCTGTTTTACCACTCCCTTTCGGCTGGAAGTTTTTTCATCTTTTGCCAGATCAATGAGGTAACGAATCTCATCACTTTCAAAATCAAGCCAGGTAAGAAGTGATTTACCTTTTAAGTTTACATTGGACATAAAATCTCCTTACGATAATTTAAAGCTTATTACGGGTAATTTTCATCGTTAAAATTCAGGATAATGATTTGTTCGCATCCCCGCAAGGTACCAGGCAGCAAGGCGGCAAAATCTTTAAAAAAACTTCTAATTTTCCACCATTTTATACATAAAAAACCCTAAGGCGACATGGTTGTCGCTTTAGGCTGTTTGTCTAAATCAAAAAATGATTGGATAATTGGGTCTATTATTAACGTTTCATGAGTCGGAACAAGCATTAGGCGAAGTTGAGGTGAGAATGGGTGGACGCGATGAGTGATATTATTAACGGAATAAACATTAGGAGCTTGCTCAGTAAAAATTTAAAAAGACTGAGAAGCATAGCAAAATTATCTCAGGTAAATCTAGCTGCAGAAGCAGACCTTACGCATAACTTCATCAATGACATTGAAAGCGGCAAAAAATGGATTTCTGCGGAAACACTAGAGAAACTTTCAATAGCCCTAAAGGCCGAGCCATACCAGTTTTTCATCTCAGAATCAAAATGGAACGATAGGGGCGCTGAAATATTTTCTCTTTACCTGGATGATTTTCAGGATTCATTTGCCAAGATGCTTGATGAATACCGCAGCCGGTTTATCAATGGTAATAACGAAGAGAAAAAAGAGAATAAGACCCGATAAATTTAAACCGTCGCATGGTGAAAAATTGCTTCTATGATGCAGCGCCTTCCGGTTCCGTTGAGAGAGTCAACAAGGCTTTAAATTCTTTTTCGTCTAAGGTTTCTTTTTCAAGCAGCTTTTCTGCAACACTATCTAAAAGCTGCCGGTTGGCGTTGAGGCTTTCTTTCACCGATCCATATTGAGTTTCTATCATCCGCGCTATTTCTTCATCAATATACTGCTGAGTTGCCTCGGAATATTCCCGGTGAAATGCCGGTTCCTGTACCTGATTGCCTATCATTCCTGTGCCGCGCTGGGTTAGGGCTACATTTTTAAAACGCCTTGACATTCCATAATCAGTGATCATTTTCCGGGCGATGTCAGTAGCCTTTGTAAGATCATTGGCGGCTCCGGTGGAAATTTTCTCAAAAACAATTTCCTCTGCTGCACGGCCTCCTAAAAGCACATTTATCTTTCCAAGTAATTCTTCTTCGGTCATAAGATAACGGTCTTCTACCGGCATTTGAAGGGTATAACCTAATGCGCCAAAACCACGTGGAATAATGGAAATTTTTTGCACCGGATCAGAACCAGGAGTAAAAGCCGCTATCATAGCATGACCGGTCTCATGGAAAGCTACGATACGGCGTTCTTCGGTCTTTATCACCTTAGTTTTTTTCTGTAAACCCGCCACTGTTTTTTCGATGGCTTCTTCGAAGTCCTTTTGTATCACCAGGCGGCGCCCGCCCCGGACGGCAAGCAAGGCTGCTTCGTTTACGATATTCGCCAAATCAGCGCCGACAAAACCGGAAGTACTCCGTGCAACAGCGGCAAGATCAACTTCGGGAGAAAGCTTCACCGTCTTGGAGTGAATCCTGAGTATCGCTTCCCGGCCAATAAGGTCGGGCCTGTCTACCAGCACCTGGCGGTCAAAGCGGCCTGGCCGGAGCAGCGCTGGGTCAAGCACATCCGGTCGATTGGTAGCGGCCAGGATGATTAGCCCGGAAGTGGCGTCAAAGCCGTCCATTTCAACAAGGAGCTGGTTTAAGGTCTGTTCCCGCTCATCATTTCCACCGATTATATTGTTAATTCTGCTTTTACCTATAGCGTCAAGCTCATCGATAAAAATTATACCTCCGCCCTTTTCCCTGGCTTGTTTGAAAAGATCGCGTACCCGGGCTGCCCCCACGCCTACAAACATTTCTACAAATTCAGCGCCGGAAATTCTAAAAAAGGAAACTCCTGCTTCGCCGGCAACCGCCCTGGCAAGCAGAGTCTTCCCAGTTCCGGGAGGACCAACAAGAAGCACACCCTTAGGTATCTTTCCGCCAATTTCTGTATATTTTTTTGAGTTTTTCAGGAAGTCTACAACTTCCATCAGTTCTTCTTTTGCTTCGTCAACCCCTGCTACATCGGCAAAACGTGTTACGATATCTCCTTCGGCAACAATAACCTGTTTGTTCTGCCCCACAGACAGAACATTACCTCCCATTGGGCCAAGACGCTTCATTAAAAAGCGCCATACAAACAGGAAAAATGCAATGGGTAAGACCCAGCTAAAAATAATGTTAAGTATGGTACTTCCTTCTCTGGAAACCGCAAAATATGCTACATTTTTTTCGTCCATGAGCTTTATTATATCAGGGTCGTTAATCGGCACGGTGCGGTAAACTGCCTCAGGAGTGCTCCTTGGAACAAGCATAAAGCCAGTACTAGTATTATTCCGCTGAAAAGATGTATAACCGGTAAAGTAAGAATCGCTCAGCTCTACGCGTTTAATCTCTCCGCTTGCAATTCTTGCCTTGAATTCGGAAAAATCTATGGCGGGATTAACCCTGCGAAGAAACACATAGTTAAATAAACTTAAACCAACGATTAGTATAAAAAGATAAATTAGTGAGAATTTCCAGCCTCCCGGAGGCTTAAACTCAGGAAACTTTGGCCCTCCCCCTCCTCCAAAGGGAAACTGCGGGCCGGAATTATCCTGTTTGCGCTTATTGTCTTGAGGATCTTCCGATCCGTAATCATTCATAGCATAACTATGGTTGATTATGGGGAAACATTCAAGCATTGTACCCATCCTAAACAAGATTAGCTTGCGGTATTATCATTAAAGTATATAATTAATTAATAAAAACTTTTGGAGGCTTTCATGGTTTCTTTTATTGTCTTTACCCTTTTATTAATCATTGGCTATTTTACTTATGGAAAACTTACAGAAAAGATTTTTGTTATACACCCAGACGCTCAAACCCCGGCCATCCGGCTGCAAGATGGGGTGGACTTTGTACCAATGCCAAAATGGAAAACTACGATGATCCAACTATTAAACATAGCAGGTACCGGCCCCATTTTCGGGGCAATTGCAGGCGCTCTGTTTGGGCCGGCAGCCTTTGCCTGGATAGTGCTTGGCTGTGTCCTTGCCGGCTCGGTACATGATTACATGGTGGGCATGCTTTCGGTACGCAACAACGGCACAAATATAGCGGAGATTGTAGGAAAATACCTTGGCAATGGTCCGCGTTACATAATGCGGGTTTTCTCGATTGTTCTATTAATTTTTGTCGGCGTTGTTTTTGTAACCACCCCTGCCCAGGTTTTAAGGACGATGTTTGCTCCTGACAGTCAAAATTTCTATTATATTGCTATCGGCATCATCATTCTTTATTACATCGTAGCAACTGTAGTTCCCATCGATAAGCTCATAGGCAGGATATACCCTATTTTTGGCATCTGCCTGTTAATTATGGCGGTTGGAATAACCATAATGATGTTCGTAAGTGGAGAGGTTCGCAGTATTCCTGAATTCGCCTTTGTTAACATGAGGCCGGATAAAGCCACTAATATCATGGGCAAAATCTTTCCCTTCTTGTTTATTACCATAGCATGCGGCGCAATTTCCGGCTTTCATGCGACTCAGTCGCCTCTTATGGCCCGCTGCATCAATAACGAAAAAGAAGGCCGCACGGTGTTTTATGGCGCCATGATTCTGGAAGGAATAATTGCCATGATCTGGGCTGCCGCTACCATGGCCCATTTCGATGTAGTCGGCGTTGAAACAGCTGTGGCCGCTCCTGTTATCGTTACCAGAACTTCGGTAGAATACATGGGTTGGGTGGGTGGATTATTGGCGGTCTTTGGCGTTGTGGCCTGTCCCATAACATCCGGCGATACCGCTTTCCGAGGCGCAAGGTTGGCAATAGCCGATATTCTAAAACTGGAACAGAAGTCAATAAAGAACCGCTACATTATTGCCCTTCCCCTTTTCGCGATTGGTATAATTTTGGTTCTGTTCGCCATTCAAAGCACGCAAAACTTTAACATAGTCTGGCGATATTTTGCCTGGTCTAATCAAACACTGGCAACAATTGGACTTTGGACAGCAAGCGCCTACCTTGCAAAGACATCTAAGCAGTATTTAATAACGCTGATACCGGCTGTATTTATGACCGCTGTAGTTACAACGTACTTTTTTACAGCAAACGAATGTCTTGGCCCAATAATGAGCAAAATAACCGGGAATGCAAATACAACTTACATGGTTGGCCTTATAATTGGCGCAGTTCTGGCAATTGTGCTGCTTGTGTTATTTGTTCCCCTCATTGGCATAAAACAAAAAGGCACACTAAAGGAGGCTTCATGATTGAGGTTGCAAACCTGGTAAGACGCTACGGGCGCCATACAGCGGTTGATAATGCGACTTTTAGGATTGAAAAAGGAGAGATCGTTGGTTTTCTAGGGCCAAATGGCGCCGGAAAATCAACAACAATGAACATACTTACCGGGTATCTTTCATCAACGGAAGGAACTGTTAAGATAGACGGTCAGAACATTCTTGAATACCCTAAAGAGATTAAGAGGAAAATCGGCTACCTTCCGGAAAATCCCCCTCTCTACCAGGATATGACTGTAGGCGAATTCCTTTCTTTTATCGGAGAAATCAAAAAAGTTCCAATAAAAGAAAAAGACGAAGAAATGCGCCGAATTATGGTGACCACAGGCATTGACGATGTTTCCAAACGGCTTATCAAAAATCTTTCTAAGGGATACAAACAAAGAGTCGGGCTTGCCCAAGCGATGATTGGAGATCCTAAGATATTAATTTTAGATGAGCCGACTGCCGGACTGGATCCAAAACAAATACTGGAAATTCGTGACCTTATAATAGAATTGGGAAAAGATCATACGGTTATTTTAAGTTCCCATATTCTGCCGGAGGTGAGCGCAGTTTGCCGCAGGGTACTTATCATTAACAAAGGTAAGTTAGTTGCCGACGATAAACCTGAAAACCTGGCAAAACATATTTTGGGGGGAAGCAGAATTTTACTTCGCATGGATGCAAGCGAAGCTGCGGTTTCAAAGGCCCTTGGACGAGTTTCTGCAATATCAAAACTGGAGTTCAGAGAATCCACTGAGCCGGGCACTGTTGAGATTATAGCCGAAGCAGAAACAGACAAGGACATAAGGCGGGACCTCTTCCGTGCCTTTGCAGCCGCTGACATTCCAATCTTAATGATGCGTTCACTGGATTTAAGCCTTGAAGATATATTCCTCAACTTGACTACAAAAGAAGATGAGGAATTAGGTGCATCAACACAAAAAGCCGAAGCTGCCGGTGAAGCCGTGCAGCCAGGGGAGGCGAATTAAATGTACGCGATATTTAAACGTGAATTAAGAGCATATTTTCAAACGCCCATTGGGTACCTGTTCATGGGACTCTTTCTGCTATTAACAGGGGTTTTTTATTTCTTCAGTAACCTGCTGCCCGGCAGCTCTCAATATGTAGGCTTTCTGGGAAGCATTTTAATAATCTGTTTATTCGCATTGCCCATTTTAACTATGCGGCTTTTTTCTGAAGAAAAAAAACAAAAAACCGATCAGCTCCTTCTAACAAGCCCCGTTTCTATAACGGGAATTGTGTGCGGAAAGTTTCTTGCCGCCCTTGCGATTTACTGCGCAACCCTTGCTGTTACAGTCCTTTACGCAGTGGTTATCGCCATTTACGGAGATCCGCAGACATGGGAAACTGTAGGGAGTTACATCGGTTTTATATTCCTTGGGGCTTCTTATATTTCCGTTGGCCTCTTCGTATCTGCATTAACTGAAAACCAATTTACTGCCGCTTTACTGAGCTTTTTTGCGCTGATGTTCATTTGGTTACTCGATCCTATAAGTCAAATGATACCTTCTGACATAAGAACTGGTGTAATATCCGCGGCAGTACTCCTTGCGGCATTGCTCATTTTTGCCTACATGAATACAAGGAATTGGATTTTTGTTCTTGCTGCCGCGATCGCTGGCGGTCTGGTAATTGCAGGATTTTATTATTATAAAACAGATGTATTTTTCGGATTTATCCGAAAGCTATTAGGATGGTTTTCGCTTAACAACCGGTATCAATCTTTTACCATGGGCCTATTGAAATTTGATTCTCTGATATATTACACATCTTTCTGCGGACTTTTTCTTTTCCTGACTGTCAGGACTATTGAAAAACGGCGGTGGAACTAGGAGCAAACAATGAAGGGGATTAAAAACATCGGCCTGTCATTTAAAGCACAACGGGCAAAATATGGCGCTTACGCAACATTAATAACAATCGCAGTCATCATTGGTCTTATTTTAATAAATCTAATGGCAGGGCAATTTTCTCTGCAACTGGATTTAACTCAAGACAAACTTTTTTCGCTTTCAGAGCAGACAATCACAGTCTTAGATAGGACTAAAACCCCTGTTAAATTTTACGGTCTATGGCGCCCCGGAGAGGTTGATAATAATTTAATGGATGTAATAAACCTTTACTTATCCAAAAACCCTAATATTACTCTTGAATTAATAGATCCCGACAGAAACCCAGGTTTCTTGCTCAGGTATGACAGGGAAAGAAGGGGCATTCCAAATGGCAGCTTAATTGTTGAGGGCGAGAAGGCTTTCCGTGTTATTAATTCTTATGAAATGTATGACTATTCCACTTCCCAAACAGGGGGCAGCTCTATTTCCGGAATTGCAATGGAACGCAGAATAACAAGTGCGCTTCTTTATATTAGTACCGGTGAAACTCCTGTAATATATGAAATTACCGGACATTCGGAGATACCCCTTGCGGCGTTAGGCTTACATGAAATGGTGGAACGGGAAAATTATACTCTTAGAACCATAAATCTTTTAATAGCATCTATTCCTTCCGACGCATCTATAATTATTCTTAACTCTCCATCCAGGGATTTAACTTTAGAAGAAGCGGAAAAATTATTAAGCTATTTGGAAGGTGGAGGCCGTTTTCTTGTCCTGGCTGATTATAATATCCGTGAATTATCAAACCTGAATGAAGTGCTTGCCAGTTATGGACTAAAATTTATATATGGAATTGTCCAAGAAACTGACCCATACTATGTTGCAATTGATCCCAGAACAGCATGGCCAGATTTATCGGATCATGAAATCACAAGGCCTTTAGCCGACAAGAGCAGAACCCCTGTTGTCCTGCTCGAGGCAATGGCACTTTCGATCCTGGAGACAAGGAGGCGCAGCATAGAAATTACGCCTTTAATGACATCTTCTCCCAGCGCATCTATTCTTACCAATTTAGATGACAACTCCACAACCGCTATTACATCTGAGATAAAGGGCCCCCTCATTTTAGGAGCAGCTGTGACTGATCCATCGTGGATCCAGGGAGAAGAACCGCAGGCAAGGATGATTGTAATAGGCGCAGCCAGCCTTCTGCCTCTGGCCACACAAGGGTTTGATGCAAACAGGGACATTTTTTTAAACAGCCTGATCTGGCTTGGCGACAGACCTGAAAACATTACGGTAAGGTCAAAAAGCCTTTTCCTTTTTCCCATGTACCTTAACCTTGCCCAGATTATAATATTCGGAGCATTGTTTATTTTTGTAATTCCAATGGGTTTCTTTGCTGCCGGTTTCATTACCTGGCTAAAACGGCGGCATTTGTGAGGTTTTACCATGTCAAAGAACAGTAAAACTCTGATTATAGCCCTTTCAATCCTGATCATTTTGGGAGGAGCTTATTACTGGTCAACTATACGGGCGAATAAAGCAAGCGAACTTACATCAGAAGAATATCCACCTGCAATAGTGCTGGGGAACTTAGATTACGTAGAGCTTGTAAAAATTGAGATTCCGGGTATAACTCTGGAAAAAAATAACGAGATTTGGGAACTAAGTTCTACAAATATAATAACCGAAGGGGAAAATCCACTAGGGGCTTTTGATTTGGATCAGGGACAGCTCATGATCCTCACATATTTTTTAACAAGCGTTTGGGCGGAGCGCATCATTGATGAATCCCCTATCGACATCTCTGTTTACGGACTGGATAACACCTCAAACTGGGCAATTATAACAGATTCTGTTGGAGATAAGGTCACATATTACATTGGAGACACAACTCCTTCCGGGAATTCTAATTATTTTATGGTAGAAGGAGACCCAAAAGTTTATACAATTTCTTCATATGCTTCCGCTTCTTTT
>Ga0099364_10011862_pt1 | contig 11829 bp, 8 predicted proteins | sample TergutTh196P3_FD_73070 | JGI IMG/M metagenome (GOLD analysis project Ga0099364, IMG submission 73070) | Microcerotermes parvus P3 segment gut microbial communities from Pointe-Noire, Republic of the Congo - Th196 P3 | ecosystem: Host-associated > Arthropoda: Insects > Digestive system > Gut ...
CTTATCAGGCAATTTATATTCTAAATAATCCGATTTTATTACATCATCCCTTAATGAACTAATATCCACTCCAATCCTTTTATTATTAGGCAACAAATTAAAGAAACAACCTTCACCTACACTCGGCTCTATCCAAAAATAATCATTCATATTTTTTTCATATTTCTTTATAATACTTTTTGTTTTTGAATACAGATTACTTGCTAATTCTTTATTAGTAAAATACTGGTCTAATAAATTATTAGTATTTTCTTTCATCATATTTCCATTAACATATTTTAATTCTTTTCCGAACAAATTTGTATTCATATTATTAAAAAAAAAATTGTTTCTTGTTATTATTATTTTCTATTTTTCTTAAACAGCACTATTCTATTGCTATTAGTTCCGTTATTATTGTTATTTATTCCCCAAATATTAGATGTTTTAGTAAATTCTTGTGTATTTATTAGTATTCCCAAACACTCCAACCCAACTTTAATACCAACATCTACAACATATTCTTCTAAATTAACTTTGCCATTACTTACTTCTCCTACTTCAAATGCAATATGTCCTTCCTTTTTTGTAATTCTAAACAATTCATTAAAAACATTTTCAATAAAATTGCTCCAATCATTAGTAGTTTTAGCCATTACAATTTGTTTAGATATACTTTCTGCATCAAGAGAATTAAACCAACATCTTAACCAATTATCCTGCCCATATTGAACGATATTCAAAAAAGGAGGCGAAGTTATTGTTAAACTAACTGTATCATCTTTTATTTCATTTATACTTCTTGCATCTTTATTAAAATAATAAGATTGCCGTGCTATTTCAAATAACTGCTCTCTAATTTTATTATCAATATCTTTCAAAAGATTTTTGGACTTATTGATAATTATTTCTTTAACATTTCTATATTCGGGTATTTGATTTCTTTTTACATTTATTTTCTTTTGGCTTTCACTACTTACTGCTTGATTTGGAGGCAAAGTAAAAACAGAAAAGAAACCTTTTGAATGCCCTGTTAATCTATTTGTTGCTACCATTCTAATCCATTCATCTATATAATCTTCTTTATTTTCTTGTTTTCTATTTATCAAATAACTTTTTAAATTTAATATCTCATTCAATGTATCTTGATAATAAAACATAGATAAATCAATATCACAATCTAATTTCTCAGCAAAATCAATACTTTCTATTCGTTCAATAATTTCATTAATTATTGGCGGTTTAGTTCTTGGCTTTGCCAAAATTATAGATAAAGGATTAACATCATTTGCTATAAACCTCCTATTTAATAATGCTGATTCTATTGCTGTTGTTCCTCTACCTGAAAAAGGATCAAATACTATATCATTCTCTTTTGTCAATAAACTAATAAAAAATCTCGGCAATTGTGGTTTAAAACACGCTCTATAAGATATTTCATGTATAGAATTTGCTTGTCTTTGCTTTGCAGTCCAGTATTCATTTATATATTTTGGAATATTTGCATTCCCTCTTCTAAAATATTCTACTCGTGTTTTATTATTTAAATCATAATTATTAAACAATTCTACATTACTTGCTATATCTTTATTTAACTCAAAATTAACTAAATAATCTGTTATTATTTGCATTTATATTCTTTATATAACTTATTTGTCCTTAAAATTAGTCACGTTTTTAGTGTTTATCCACTATTTTCGTGACTAATTAGTCACATTTTAGTGTTTATCCACTATTTTCGTGACTAATTAGTCACATTTTAGTGTTTATCCACTATTTTCGTGACTAATTAGTCACATTTTTAGTGTTTTTCTATTTACTAAATTCTTTTTATTACTTATTATTTAAAACTACCTTCTGCTAAAACTAATTCATCCGAATACATATTTTTATTATTAGAATTAAACTCATATTTAACATCGCAAATTAAATCTGCCAAACAAACCACTTTCCACTTTTTACATTTATAAATATTTTCATTATTTGAACTTTTATTTTTAACATCATATAACTCAAAAGATAACATAATATGATGTGCATCTTCTATTACTTTAAAATCTTCAGAAGGCGATACAAAAAATGACCTAAAAGAAGATGTTTCACTTTTTGCATTATATGTTTTACATTCCAAATAATTTGTTCTATCAAATTGGTCTTTAAATTCAATATCAGGATAACCTGATGCTTTATGCTTTCCTTTTTTTGTTAATGGAGTTTGCGGTTTAAATCCTTCTTTAATCATTGCATTTTTAAGAAACACTTCTACTTCATTTCCTGCTTCATTTGGTCTCATCTTTTTAATTCCTATTTCATTTATTTCTTTACCCGTTAAGATTGCGATATTTTTTAATTTTTCTAATAGAGCAATATCTTTTTCATCATTTTTATCAAACGGAATAATTTTATGTCCTGACAACCCTTCTATAATTAATTTAAATGACAATCCTTTTAATGGCTTTAACATTTGACTTATTAGCCCACTTAATTCATTTGATATATTTTCATTCATAGTTTTTCCCATATTTATTTTAATAAAATCTATATATTATAAAAAAATTGTTTGCGTGTTATATTATTATATTATTTATTTATTTTTGTTTTTTTGTGTTTTATTTTTTAGTAACGTTTTTACATTTATTGTTTTAACGATTTATGCATTTAAAAATCGATTTAGTAAATTCCTTTTTTTATGCAAATAACTGCTTATTTATTTCTGTTATACTTTGCTCGGACTTAACAACTTTTATACGGATTTAGAAGCGTCAATATCCTAAAATTGCTGTAAGATACGAACATCGTTCTCGTAAAAATAACGAATATCTGTTATTCCCGTCCTCAATAATGCAACACGCTCTATACCAAATCCAAACGCATAACCCGAATATTCTTCTGAATCTATACCGCAATTATTTAAAACATTAGGATGCACAATTCCACATCCAGCAATTTCAAGCCATCCCGTTCCTTTACAAATCTTACATCCTGCACCTTTGCACAAAAAACATGAAATATCAATTTCAGCACTCGGCTCCGTAAAAGGAAAATAAGAAGGACGAAAACGAAATTCAGAATTAGCACCATACATTTTTTTAGCAAATACAATCATTGTTGCTTTAAGTTCAGCAAATGAAACACTTCTATCTACATACAATCCTTCAATTTGGTGGAATTCAGCCAGCGACCTAGCACTAATTGCTTCATTTCTATATACTCTTCCGGGCATAATACATCTAATAGGTGGTGGTTTTGTTTGCATAATTCTAATCTGCACGGGCGAAGTATGAGTTCGCAAAAGTAGTTTGTTGTCATCTCTATACGATTTAATAAAAAAAGTATCCTGCATATCACGAGCAGGATGGTCGGACTGAAAATTAAGAGCATCAAAGTTATGGAATTCATCTTCAATTTGCGGACCTTCAGCAACCTCAAATCCCATATCCGTAAATATACTTATCATTTCACTAAATATTTGCCTTACGGGATGAAAAGCACCTTTATATCCTGTTCTTCCTGCCAAAGTAATATCTATTTTATTTACTTCTTGCTTATCGGCAAATTGCACTTTAAGGTTTTCAAAAGTTTCTTCTGCATATTTTCGGAATAGGTTTAATTCTTTTCCGAATAAGGGCTTTTGTTCAACGGGAACGTTTTTCAATTCATCTAATAATTGCTGAATAGTTCCTTTTTTAACTAAAAACTTTAATCTAAGTTCTTCTAAAGTATTTTTATCTTTAACTTGTTTTATGTAGTTATTGAATTCATTTTTAGCGTTTTTTATTTTATCGAGCATAATGATATTTTACACTATATTTTTACAAAAATAAGGATTTTTTAGCGAGAAAATATGTTTGCAATTATTCACCTGCCGATATCTCTTTTTCTTGTTCAAATTCTTTACGAATAGTTTTCATATATTGAATAACATTAGCCAACTAATTCTGTAGTTACTTTTTCTGACTGCCATACCAACCTGTCAAAGTCATCCATTTGTGCATTCATTGATATAGCACATATAAAGAAAACTATAATTATTACAATGAAGTTATTTATAAAAAAATAATGATTTTTTAGTTTTAAAACATTAATATTTTTCTTTAACAAAGTGTAATATATTTTCTATTTTAATTATTTGGCGTTCGTCTGTGCGGCGGAATTTGACTTCTATATTTCCTTCTTTAAGATTTTTCTCACCTACGATAATTTGTATTGGAAGCCCTATTAAATCGGCATCATTAAACTTAACTCCAACGGATACTTCTCTGTCATCAAATAAAACATCATATCCTGCATTTTCTAAATTAGAAAGCAATTTTTCGCAAGTTTCCTTAACTATTTCTGATTTATGTATATTCAAACCGAGTAAATGTATATCAAATGGAGTTAGTGCTTTGTTCCAAATAATTCCTTTATCATCGCAATTATGTTCTAAATAGCAAGCCATAATTCGTTCAATTCCGATACCATAACTGCCCATAATAATCGGATTTTCATTTCCTTTTGCATCAACGAATAATGCTCCCAACGCTTCACTATATTTAGTTCCAAGTTTGAAAATATGTCCTAATTCTATTGCTTTTACTATACGGAGTGGCTGTCCGTCTGCTTCACAAAGTTCTCCTTCTTTTATAGTTCTTAAATCATAATATGCCTCAATTTTAGCATCACGGCTTAAATCTATATTCTTAAAATGACAACCATCTTTATTTGCACCGCTGACCATTCCATTTGCATCTTTTAACAAATTATCAGCAATAACTTTAATACCATCTTTAATTCCAACAGGTCCAATAGAACCATGGTCTGCACCTGTATATTTAATTAGTTCTTCATTAGTTGCAGGACGCAAATTAGTTGTTCCTGTGATTGCTTGCAATTTTGTTTCGTTTAACTCATCGTTGCCTCGCATCAAAATTAGCCACGGATCATCTTCCACAATATAGACAACCGATTTAGCACATCTATGTTCGGGTATGTTAAATTGTTCTACTAAATCATCTATTGTTTTTGCATTTGGCGTAGCAAAATCTTCTATAGCATCATTATTATTAACTCTTCCAACGGGTTCTACTTTTGAAGTTGCTACTTCTATATTTGCTGCATAATTGCTTGTAACAGCACAAACATCTTCTCCCGAATTAGATTCTATCATAAACTCTTGCGATTTCTTTCCACCCATCGCACCACTTGAAGCACCAACGACAAAATATTTTAATCCACATCTATCAAATATTTTGTAATAAGCATCATAATGTTTTTGGTATGCTACATCTAATCCTTCCCAAGTAGAATCTAATGAATAAGCATCTTTCATAGTAAATTGGCGACCACGAATTACACCTGATTTCGGTCTTGGTTCGTTTCTAAATTTTGTTTGTATTTGATACCAAATTTGTGGCATATCTTTATATGATTTAATATGCTGTTTTGCATGAAAAGTAATAATTTCTTCGTGTGTAGGAGCAAGTATAAAATTGTCTCCTTCCACACTTTCTATACGATAAATTACATTTCCCATTGCTTCAACCCTACCTGTTTGTTCCCAAATTTCAATAGGGTTAAGTGCGGGAAGTAAAAATTCTTGTCCGCCGATAGCACTCATTTCTTGCCGAACAATCTCTTCTATTTTTCGGATAACTTTATATCCTAATGGAAGAAATGAAAATACTCCCGATGCTAATCTTCTAACTAATCCTGCTCTTAACATTATTTGATGCGAAATAGCAACAGCATCTGCAGGAACTTCTTTCAATGTTGGAATATAATATTCTGATTGTTTCATATCATTATGATTTTATAAAAGTGCAAAAATAAGGTTTTTTCGTATTATTCTGTCATATATGATTAAGTGATGCCGAAGTAAGTTTAGCAGAACATTTTACAATTATTCACCTGAAACAGTCATCTCGTCAATTAAAAAAGAAGGCACCTTCCATGCTCTTCGTTCATTTGGATTATTTGCAATTTTGCCTATTCCCAATAACATATTCTTAATATTGCTTGAAATAGTTATCTCGGATACAGGATGCGTCAGTTCGCCTTTTTCAATCATTAAACCATATCCTCCTTTGGAAAATCCGCCATTAGTAGCATCTGTTCCTTGCCCTAATGTTTTTAAAAGCAGAAGTCCTTTATCTATTGATTTAATAATATCGTTTTCAGAAAACGAACCTTTTTGTAGAAACAAATTAGAAGTTCCTGATGCTAATCCATTTACTTCCATATTTAGTTTTTTTGCAGAATAAGTATTAAGGATATAATTTTTTAGAACGCCATTTTCTATAATAATATTTTTTCTACAAGGTATTCCTTCAGCATCAAAAGGACGTGCTGCTGGCGAACCCGCTATTAAAGGATCATCATATATATTTACGGAACTATTAGCAATCTGCTTATCTATCTGTCCTGTAAATACTGATTGGTTCATATAAATATTTCTACCATTAATACATTCAAGCATAAAACCAATAACACTTCCCGCAACATTAGTATCAATAATAATAGGAATAGTTTGTGTAGGTATTTTCTTTGCACCAATCATTCGGGTTGCTCTTTCAATAGCAAGTTTTGCTATAATTTCTATCGGAAGCAATAATTTAGGACTACGAGCAGAATCAGACCAGCCATCTTGAAAAGCATTTTCATCTTTGCCTGTTTGCAAATACACTCCTACAGAACAACCTGACGACTTATATGAACCATAAAAGCCATTAGAAAGTGCTAAAATATACTCGCTTTCATTTGTGCTATAACTTGAACCACCTGATAAGGTTATTCGGTTATCTTTTAAGCAAATTTCTTCTATTTTTCTTGCAGCAGCAATTTTTTCTTCGGGAGTAATTGCTTTAATATCTTCCGAATACATTTTTAATGTTTCGGGTGCTATTTTTAGTTCCTCGTATTTAGGGAATATAGCGGATTCATCGGTAGATGATGCTTTTGCTCGTTCTATAGCACCATCTAAAAGTGCGTTTAGTGTTTCTAATGATAGGTCGGATGTTGCTGCCGATGCTACTTTATTATCTAAATTAACAGATAAAGATAGATTGGTAGATGATGCTTCTTGTAATTCTTCTACTTCGTTATTTCGGATACCTACTTCGAAGTTCTTATCGGAGCGTATAGATATTTTCAGTTCTGCGCCGTTAAGTTTTGCTTTTTTTATTAATCTTTCGGTTAATGCTTGATAATTGTTTGACATTTTAATTCCTGAATAAACATCACAAAAATAAGAAAAATAATTGAAAATAATACTATAACAATTATGAGATGACAAAACAAGTTCAGGATAACAATTAATTTCTAAAAAAACCTTATTTTTGTAATTTTAAAATAGTTCTATATAACAAAAATTATGTTAGAAAACATTATTACCCAATATCTGATGCTGCAGCAACAATGAAAACATTAGATGTTTCTGCAATACAAAATACCGCTATTATGCTTGCGGATTGCTTTAAGAACGGGAATAAAATATTATTGTGTGGAAATGGTGGTAGTGCTGCTGATTGTCAGCATTTTGCTGCTGAAATGGTTATTAGATTTAGAGCATCTGTGGATAGACCTGGTCTTCCTGCTATTGCTCTTACTTGTGATACTTCTATACTTACTGCGGGTGGAAACGATATTGGATTTGACAACATTTTTGCTCAACAAGTCAGTGCATTAGGAAACAAAGGCGATATTTTAATAGGAATATCTACAAGTGGAAATTCACAAAATATATTAAATGCTATAGAAATAGCAAAGGAAAAAGATATTACAACGATAGGATTATTAGGTAAAGATGGCGGTACTATAAAGAAAATGTGCGATGCCAATGTAGTTGTAAATCATAATACAACAGCAAGAATACAAGAAGCACATATATTAATAGAACATATTTGGTGTGATTTAATAGAACGACAACTTTTCTCCGAACAATTTTAATTTTGTGCAATGTAAAATTTTTAAGGTGATATCTAAAAGAACTTGTTTCAGTATTTCCTCACATAATATTAGGAGATGCCGAAACAAGTTCGGAATGACAAAGAAAATTGTTGTCATACAGAACTTGTTTTAGCATTCCCTTGTTAAGAAATATAAGTTATATATGGCACAATATTTTCAAAGGTAGATAATAAAAAATATTTTTCTTATATTTGTATTATTATAATCTTAGAATATAGTTTTTTAAAATAAATTGGAGAAAAAATGGCAACAAAATTTAAAAGTCTATTATCAATTGTAATGTTCTTCGTTTTAATGTTCGCAAGTGCATGTAAAGAAGAACCAAATGGTCCAACAACTCAAGATGTAATTACAGGTTATTTTCTAACCGAAGACGGAACGCCAATTAGTTCCGCAATAGTTGAGTTGACCGATGCTGAAGGGAATTTGCTTTATGAAGGAATTACCGAAAATGATGGTAGTTTCACATTGGAAAGCATCCCGCAAGAAACCGAAAATTCTATTATTGCTTTTAGCAAAGAAGGTAGAATTTTGCAACTAACACGATTAGAAACGCTAATCGAACGCGCACAATCAAACTCTGATAAACGAGGTGATATTTTCCTTGATGAAGAGTATGATTACAACAGAATTTGGCTTGTCAAGGTAATTGATAAAGCAACTAAAGAACCGATTGAGAATGCTCTCGTCCAGTTAGGAAAAACTTCAGAAAATGCAATAATGGAGTCCTATACTGATAGCGAGGGAATTACTATGTTAAAAGTCATTTATGGCTGTTTTTATAATGTATTAAAGATTATCAAAAATGACTATATTGTTTACAGTCATCATACTATTGTCATTCATACCAATTCATATACGATTGATATTGAATTAGAACCTAAATTTGCTCCTGATGGAACTACTAATAATTCTGTTAAAGTATCACTGGCTACCATCTTTACAGGATCGGTAGAAAATTTTCCATTGTTTCATCGTAAAGTTAATATTGTAGGAGATGATGGCTTTAAAGATTCTGCTTATACAGGTGGATTTGATGATGACCAAAACCAGCAATATCCCAATTTTGGGCGTGTAGTATTTACGGGACTAAAATCAGGTATATATAAAATTAGTTTTGAAGCAGAAGCAGGCGATTATGAAAGAGTAGAACAAGAAATTCAACTCGCAGGTAATGAATCTAAAAATATATATCTTTTTTCAAATTACAAGAAAAACTTATGTAATAACAATACTCTTATTGTTAATTTTAAAGATGAAAATGGTAATATAATTAATTGCGGGAATGCCACTCTTAAAGCTTTCTTTTTCGGTTATTATAATGTGTTACCAATTTCAAGCAATGGTAGTGCAACATTTACAAATATTAGCAAAGGCGAACATACTTTTTTTATAGATGTTGATTGTGAAGAAGAAACAGATAAAACATACAAAGGTGTAGTTAGAGATATAGTTTTTGATTGCAATCAAACTAATACTATAGATTTCACTTTGCTTCTTGACAAGGATTATGGTGGAGAATGCTGCGATATTAGTTGGAATATTCGTGTTGTGAATAAAGCACCATACCATATTCCTATTGAAAATCAAAAAATAAAAGTCGTAGGTCCGAATGGTTATACTTATTCAGGTATTACAACTATGGAGGGTGTCAGATTAAAAGATTTATGTAATGGTGATTATACTGTTACTTGGGAAAAAGATGACGGCACTAAAGAAATAAAAGATATTAGATTGAAATGTGGCAACAAAAACCTTGATTCTTATTTCACTGAAGAATAGTTTTTTATTTTATCTTAATAACAAAACTGGGCAGGAAACCTGCCCAGTTTTTTGTTTTAAAAATAAATAAACTAACCTAATTGTTCTACTTCTACAAAGTATGATTGGTTGTCTATTTTTAGTTTATAAGTTGCTGGTTTAGCATGACCAACATTGCTAATATTTGCTAAAGAAGTAGGCGAACCTGTAGATGTTGCTTCTTGTTTTGGAGCAGGTTTTGTTTCTGCTGCAGGCTTTTCATTGGTAGTTTTGCGAACCATAACTTTACCTTTACCTTGCAAGAATGCGATACCTTTTTCTTGGCAACTAACTGCTATAAATAAGTTTTCTTCGGTTGTTGGAATCTTATTATCTTCGAGTTGTTTTTGCCAATAAGGGAGTCCTTTTTTAGGGTCTTTTTCTGCAATATCAACAGGATTTTCTGTTGTAACAGGCAGATTCATTTTTTTAGAAATAAGTTCAACAAGTGCAGGGTCCGGCGGAACAGGTGTTTTGCCGAAATATCCAAGCACCATTTTACCATAACCGTCAGCAATATTATCCCACTTTTTGCCCATAACATTATTATATGCTTGCTGGAAGTAGAATTGCGAAACAGGAGTCACAGAAGTAGCAAATCCGCCTCTTTCAACTACTTCACGCATTTCGCGGATAACATCAGGAAACTTATCTAACACTTTGAAGTCGCGCATCATTTGTGTATTAGCAGTTAAAGCACCACCCGGCATCGGTGAAAATGGTATTTCAGGGGAAACTTGAGTTGCTTCAGGCGGAATAAAGTAGTCCTTCAAACACTCTTTAATCACATCTTCGTATTCTCTAACTTTCTCAATATCTAATCCCAAATCAAATGGCTTACCTTTTAATGCGTGAAGCATCACAATCATATCAGGTTGCGAAGTTCCACCCGAAATAGGAGAACAAGCCAAATCAATACCATCAGCACCTGCCTCTAATGCAGCAAGATAACAAGCAATAGAAACGCCTGCTGTTTCGTGAGTGTGCAAGCGAATATGTGTTCCTTCAGGCAATAATTTGCGAGCCATTTTTATTGTTTCATACACTTTTTGCGGAGCGGAAGTTCCGCTTGCATCTTTGAAACACACAGAATTAAAAGGAATATCTGCATCTAAAATGCCTCTTAAAGTTTTTTCATAAAATGGAACATCGTGGGCGCCTGTGCATCCTGGCGGTAGTTCCATCATTGTCACAACGACTTCGTGTTTTAAGCCGTGTTTGTGTATCATCTGACCGCTATATATCAGATTATTTACATCATTAAGAGCATCAAAATTGCGAATAATTGTTGTTCCATGTTTTTTAAACATTTTTGCGTGGAGTTCAATTACATCTCTTGGAGACGAATCAAGAGCAACAGTGTTTATACCACGAGAAAGAGTTTGCGTAGCAATGTACGGACCAATTGCTGTCCGAAACTTATCCATCATCTCGAAAGGATCTTCATTAAGATAAAACACATTTGCTTGAAATCTCGCACCACCGCCAAATTCAAAGTGGCGTATTCCAATTTCTACACCTTTTTTTAGAGCAGGTAGAAAATCGTTCATCAGCACTCTACCGCCGAATACTGATTGAAACCCATCTCTAAACGATGTATCCATTACACCGATATTTTTTTTCTTTTGCATAATATATATTTAGTGTTATTTTTTACAATTTTTACAAAAATAAGGATATTTTATTAAATCAGGTTTTTATTATAAATTTTGCAAATCCTGTAAACCTTTAAAATATTCGTCCAAAAACACTTTTTGCTGAAATAAATAGGCAATAACTATATTTGCATTTTTAAAAATATTTTTATATTTAAATAAAAACGTATTTTAAATAAACTATTAACAAACGAAATGATGTTAAAAACAATTTTTGCACTAATTAGAAATATTTATTATAAAATTATGCGAGGGAATAATACCTTGTTCTCTGCTATATTTACTGCGTTTGACGGATATTCGTTTTCTGTTTGTTGTACATTTTTGCAAAATAAATCTAAAAATATTTTTGCAAATACTATTTTAATTTTGCTAACCAAAAATAGAACTGCGAGGTGTCTCGGCAGTGTTTTTGCTAACTATACGGTGAGGTTGCACTTGTAAAACC
>Ga0099364_10011863_pt1 | contig 11828 bp, 11 predicted proteins | sample TergutTh196P3_FD_73070 | JGI IMG/M metagenome (GOLD analysis project Ga0099364, IMG submission 73070) | Microcerotermes parvus P3 segment gut microbial communities from Pointe-Noire, Republic of the Congo - Th196 P3 | ecosystem: Host-associated > Arthropoda: Insects > Digestive system > Gut ...
AGGGTTATCGTAATGATGGGAAGTAACCTCATAGAATAATATCTCGTAATTCTGGAATAATCTGATCGTGCGGGTAACGATCCAACGTAAAAATGAATGTTCGGTGAAGGGAGTGGGTTTCGTGGTACCGGATCAATCGTGCAATCTCACGTTGCGCAGCGGGTGAAGCCTGATCGGCATTTTCCAATACCAGTACGGTTTCGCGGCTGGAATCGTCATCAATGATCAGCAGGTCGCAAAGCCGCTGCCAAAGGATGGCACGGTTGATAAAGGGCGGCGCAGCGTGCGGGTTATTCTGCAAAATGCTGGGCAAACTGAATTGCAAGGACTGCTCCCAGCGTGAATGTTTCAGAGCGGCATAGAGCATCTCCGGCAGTGTCTCCGTCTGCGGCTCGGCTAAATCCAGTGAAATAAATTGCCCTTCGCTGTCGAAAATGCTTTCCCGAATGTCTTCCAGAGTATCCCAGCACGACGGCTCGTCGTGATAGAGCAAACCGATTCTTTCCGACAATACTGTGTTCCGGTGCAATGCTAATGTTTGAATCATCGCGTCTTCCTCCTCTTCCTCTTTAACCTGCCGCGAAAATTTAACCGTGCCCTCCGTCATGACGCTGCGCTCCATTCCGGCTTTTGCAGACGTTACAAAAGCCGGAATGAAACAGCGTGTAATGACGGTGTTTCGCGAACGGTGCAAAATTAAACGGCAGGTCTCTCTCTACCTTATCCTGCGCTGCGGAATGATAGCAAAAATAAGAAAACCGGTAAAGAGCAATTTTGAGAGGTGCCGTGAACGGCTGAAATTGCACATGCGTCCTTTGTGTGAATGTTGCGTCTTTGCAGTGCAATTTTTAGCCGTAAGGATCGCACAGGACAATTTCACGCCGTTTTCGGCGCATTTTGTCTTTCCACAGGCACGGTCAGCACGAATGTTGACTTCGGCGCATAGCGAATGGAACCGCCGAGCAGTTGCATAATCCGCCACGCCTTGGGCAGTCCGAAGCCGAGTCCGCGTCCCGCTTCCCTGCCGGAATAGTAAGGGTCGAAAATCAGGGAGTGCGTCTCTTCTGCAATGCCGGGACCGTCATCCGTGACCGCAATAATCCAGTCGCCATTCATGCGGGAGAGGGAAAGCCAAACAGTGCCGCCGGTATAGGGCTTTGTTTTGTGGGGCTCCGTTTTTTGAGAAACGGCTTCTCGGGCATTATTGCACAAAATACTCACGGCAACGTGGAGCAGCACGGAATCACTGTCTATCATCGGCGGCTCTGCCGGAACAATATCGGTATGAAAGGTTACACCGGCTTCCGCCATCAACGGCATCTGTTCGGAGACAAGCGTTTGCAACTCTTCGGACAGATGGAACACCGTCCATTCCGGTTGCGGCGGTCGGGCAAAAAAACGAATATCGGCAATCATTTCATAGGCACGTTTCACTTGCGCGGCAATAACACCCAATTGCCGGCGGTGTTCGGGATGTTCAATTTCCCGGAGCAGCAGTTGTACCCGCCCGCCGATAATCGCCAGCGGATTATTGATTTCGTGTCCCGCCCCGGCGGCAAACTCTGCCAGTGCGTCTAATTTCTGCCGTTCAAGTTCATCCATAAGGGTACCTCTAATGATCACATTTTACTACATCCCATTCGCCGTGTCGAGCAAGATTTGGCGAACGTTGCGGTTAAAAAAGAGAATTTAACCGCAGGGAACGCAAGTAATAATATCCCATTCCTCCCCGTTTATGGTATAAAGTAGAATGTCCTTTCCCCGGCAATCAGCCGCCCAAAACGCCATGAACTGGTACGCCTTCCTTGCCGACGTGATTGTCGTGATTCACTTCGGCTATGTCCTCCTTTGTCCTGTTCGGACTACTCCTCATTCTGCTCGGCGGACTGTTGCAGTGGCATTTTATCCGCAACTTTTGGTTTCGGACAATTCATCTAATGATGATATTGATCGTCGTTTTTGAATCCTTGCTTGGAATGATGTGTCCGCTGACAGTTTGGGAGAACGACCTCCGCATGGCAGCGGGACAGAATGTTTCTGAAGGGTCATTTGTGGCACGGTTGATTCATCAACTGATGTTTTTCGAGTTTCCGCCGGCGGTCTTCACGGTCGCTTATTGCCTCTTCGGACTTGCCGTCCTCAGTTCCTGGCGGCTGTATCCGCCGGCGTTGCCGTGGAAGAAGGAAAAAGAATGCAAACCATGAAAAACAGGAAAAGATTTTGTATACTGTAAACGGGGAGAAATTGGACGTTTTCTTTGCGTCCTTTGCGCATTCCCTTGCGAACTTTGCGGTTAAAAAAAAGAGAATTTAACCGCAAAGACGCAGAGAAGTGCAAGGTTCGCAAAGTACAATTTCATGCCGTCTACAGTATATCTGTAAACGTATAACGGCATAGAAGTTGTCCTTCGCGTCCTTGGCGTTTTCTCTGCGACCTTTGCGGTTAGAAAAGAAACCACAAAGAAAAAATCCAAAATCCAATTTGACCAGTAGAACCCGGCATTGACAATCTTTTTTCATTGGATAAAATCAGTACCCGTTAGAGCGTTGGTGCCTGTCCGAAATCATATCTGGATTTTGACGGGTAACAGGGAATCCGGTGCGGTCGTAATTGTTGAAAATAATCGACCAAGTCTGGGACGGTCCTCGCCGCTGTAGTCGGTTGTTTGAAACGTCATTCATTTGGAAGCCATTGATTCGCCGCAGAATCGAGAAGGCAGACGTTTCTTGCCGAAAGTCAGAAGACCTGCCAATCCTCTTGGATCGCTAGTTACGAGATGATAATAAGCGGTCTGTGCAGACTTTCCGTCCTTGCTGTTTTTCGTCCTTGTTGTTGCGGGTACGCTGCGCCCCTTGCGGTTAATTTTTTTTAACCGCAAAGCGCGCAAAGATTCACGCAAAGAACGCGAGGAACAAAAACAATTTTTCCGTTTCCGCCTTTACAATCATGAAAACAAACCGTGCCTTCACCCTTGTCGAACTTCTCGTCGTCATTGCCATCATCGGCATGCTCATCGCCCTGCTCCTTCCCGCTGTTCAAGCCGCACGCGAAGCGGCACGGCGGATGACGTGCTCCAATAAACTGCGGCAACTGGGTATTGCGGTACACAACTACCATGACGCTCACCAAACACTGCCGGGATACGATTTCGGTCCCGACACCCGCGATCCCAACGGCTGGGGATTAGCAAAATACTCAACATTCGTGGCACTTCTTCCTTTCATAGAGATGAATGTTCTTGCCGATCAATTTCGAGAACAAGATACAAACCCGGACAACTCATGGCACCAAACATCCATCAGCGACGGTTCGGCAGGTCCCAATCCGATACTCCATCCGTCGATGCCTGCGTTGGTTTGCCCCTCCGACCCCGGTTTACATTGGAAGTCGCGAGACATCGACTGGCTCGATATGGGAGCAAGCGGCGACGGTCTCCACGCCGCATCAACCTCGTATATGATTTCCAGCGGCGACGCGCCGTTCTCATGGTGGAGCAATCCGCAGCAACTCGGACGCGGTCCTTTCATGCTCAAGCAGGATAACCGTGGATTGGAAAGTATCACCGACGGAACCAGCAATACGATTATGATGAGTGAACACCGGATTTCCGGCGACCATAGCCGTAACGTTTTGGATACAAACGTTATGTCGTCCAACATGGCACCCGGTTATTTGTTTATCGGCTGTTTAGCCGAAGCGGGATTGGGAAGGCAATATCATCCCGACGCAACCCTTGACCGTCAAATTGGTCGCAACTGGGCTTCCGCTTCGCCCACTTCGACCTCAATCAGTACGATCATGCCGCCGAACTCGCCGGCGTGTACAAACATGTCGTCTATGTCATGGGATTATTATGCGGCTCCGACCAGTTATCATCCGATGGGCGTGTATATACTCCGGTGCGATGCCTCTGTAACTTTTGTGTCCGATGCGGTCGATCCGGGCGATCTCACACAACCGCCGCCAATGAACGGCATCTCTCCCTACGGCGTGTGGGGAGCAATGGGTTCCGCAAACGGCGGAGAAAGCAAATCTCTTTGAACGAAAGGAGCAATGTCATGATTTTCAAAAAATGTGTAGTCCTGTTTGCGGTCATCCTGCTCTGTTTCCTCTCAGGATGCCGGGGACCAAAAGTCGAAGGCTTGGTGCCTGTCCGTGGAACCGTCACGTACCAAGGGGAACCATTGGAAGGCGCAGCCATTAGTTTTACGCCGAAGGAGTTCAAAACCGGCGACCGGCTCGCGACCGGAAAGACCGATGCCCAGGGACGCTTCGAGTTACAGACAATCGGCGAACGCGGCATCCTGCCCGGCGAGTACGTTGTCGTTGTTATCAAGAACGAGATGATTCCGGGCAATGCGGGACGTTCAACTCCCGGTCGTCCGCCGCCGATGGAAATCAGATCGCTCATTCCGAAGAGGTACAATGATCCGAAAACATCGGACGTGATCGTCGATGTCGGCAAAGACGGACTGCGAAATTGGCATTTGGAGATTGTCGATTAGCGCAGGGAGGTGATTCCTATTGACTTGGTGCCGAAACGCACCCAATCTGTACCTTGCGTCCTTTGCGCAATCTTTGTGTCTTTACGGTTAAAAAAACAACTGCAAAGAGCACAAAGTACAATTTCGTGCCGTTTACGGTATAATGCACCGCAACTTTCACTCCCGAAAACGCATGTTATCCCAAGAACAATACATCGAACAGGCAAAACAGTACACCGTCGTTCCCATTGCCGCTAAATTTCTGGCGGACAGGCATACGCCCGTTACGCTTTTGCAGCGGTTCTACAAAGGGCAGGAAGGCGTATTTCTCCTCGAAAGTGTCGAGGGGGGTGAAAAATGGGGGCGGTACTCCTTCGTCGGGATTGATGCCCATGCCTTCGTTGAAGTTCACGCCGAAAACGTTGTCATTCGGGAATGTGTCGGTGAAGAACGGTCGATTCCCCACAACGGCAAGCCGCTGGACGTGCTGCGTGAATTGATGCAAGAGTACCGCGCTGCGGAACAGCCGGAACTGCCCCGTTTCTTCGGCGGACTCGTCGGTTATTTCACCTACGAAATGGTCTCATTCTTTGAAAAGATACCGCACCGCTTGGAAGGGGAACCCTTTGGGACGTTTGTTATTCCGAAAACGATTTTGATCCTCGACAATCTCAAACAGGTTCTGATTGTTTGTGTAACAACCTTTCCCGGTCAAAAGCAGCCCAGTGATTACGCAACGCTTTATCGCGATGCCGCCGCTGAAATCGACCGGATTGCTGCCGAACTGGACATGCCGCTGGATGCGGTATTGCCGCAGGGGAAAACGGACATTACACTGCTGCCGGTCATGCCGGAGAAGGAATTCCGCAACAAAGTGGACACTATCAAGGAACATATCCGCAACGGCGATATTATCCAATGCGTATTCTCACAGCCGTTCGTTGCCAATGAAACTCCCGATGCCGTGTCGCTCTATCGGTCATTGCGTTTTTCCAATCCCGCGCCGTATCTGTTTTTCATGCATTTGAGCGGCACAATCCTTGCGGCTTCGTCGCCGGAAACAATGATTCGTCTCGAAGGACGCATCGCCACACTTCGTCCCATCGCCGGAACGAGAAAACGGGGAACCACCGAACAGCAAGACCGGGAACTTGCCGACGAAATGCTTCGTGACCCCAAGGAAAAAGCGGAGCATTTAATGCTCGTCGATCTGGCTCGTAACGATCTCGGTCGTGTCGCCAAAACGGGAACGGTACAAGTAACCGACCTGATGTTTGTGGAGCGGCATCCGCATGTGATGCACCTGGTAAGCAACGTTACGGCTGAATTGGAAGATGATTACAATGGTTTTGATCTTTTTCAAGCGACATTTCCGGCGGGAACATTAAGCGGGGCTCCGAAGGTTCGGGCGATGCAAATCATTGCCGAGCAGGAAACAACATCCAGGGGAACTTACGGCGGAGGAGCCGGTTATATTGCGTACAACGGCAACATTGATTTTGCGATCACAATCCGCACGGCGATGATCCGAGACGGAAAATTGACAGCGCGGGCAGGGGCGGGAGTCGTTTACGATTCTATTCCAGAGAATGAACGTCTGGAAACGGTCAACAAAGCACAAGCCGTTGCGAGTGCCCTGGAATTGCTGGGAAAAACAACACGGTGAGAGGCGGTGAACCGTCCGGCTGTGTCGTTCTGTCGTTCAACGGGTGAATCATTCAACGGCAGCACGGCTATCACTGTCCTTTGCGAAAACTTTGCGTCTTTGCGGTTAAAAATTTTACGGCAAAGGACACAAACTACAATTTCATGCCCTTTACAATACAGGAGACACACCAACCATGCCCGACCTTGACATCCTCTACGAAGCAGGACCCTGTCTCGCCATCAACAAGCCGGCGGGATTGCTGACACAGGCACCGCGCTGGGTCGATTCCCTCGAACGCCGAATCAAACAGTACCTCTGCGAACATGAAGGACGACCCGAAAACGGCTATCTCGGCATTCCGCACCGCTTGGATCGTCCCGTGTCCGGTGTGGTTCTCTTCGGCAAACATTCCCGGGCGGCACACCGGCTTGCCAAACAGTTTGAAAAGCGGGAAGTCCAAAAACGCTACTGGGCGGTCGTTGCCGGGACGGTCGAACCGGCAACCGGCACTTGGATTGATTTTATGCGAAAGATTCCTGATGTGCCGAGAGGAGAAATTGTCCCCGAAGACCATCCCGATGCACGGAAGGGAGTTTTGCATTACACAGTCTTACAGCCGGTCACGTTTCAAGGACATCCGGCAACACTCTTAGAAATCGAATTGGAAACGGGAAGGATGCACCAGATTCGCTTACAATCCTCCATTCGGGGCATTCCCATCTTGGGCGATGCGATGTATGGTTCAGCGGTTCCGTTTGATGAACATTTCGAGGATGAGCGCAGCCGTTCCATCGCCTTACATGCGTTGTCCATTTCTTTTTGCGATCCGATGACCCGGCAACCGGTTACACTGAACGCACCGCTGCCGGAAACGTGGAAGCACTTTGTGCCGGAAATCATAGAGCCGTGCCGGTAGTCGTACTCTTATTGTAAACGGCATGAAATTGTCCTTTTCTCTTTTTTTTAACCGCAAGGTTCGCAAGGGAATGCGCAAAGGACGCAAAGAAAACGTCCAATTTCTCCCCGTTTACAGTATAACGGGGCTTTGTGTCTTTGCGGTTAAATTTTTTCCAGCCCCACTCCAAAACTTTGCAAAATCGGGTACACTTTTCCTTTATGGATGTTCTTTTACAGAAATAAAGTCCTCTAACACAAAATAATGGTCTTAAAACTTGGAATTCCTGCCGGTAGTCTGCAAGAAGCAACCTTTGAACTCTTTCGGAAGAGCGGATACCACCTTTCCGTACAGCCGCGGAGTTATGTTCCGACTATCGACGATGACGAAATCGAATGTCTCCTCATCCGTGCACAAGAGATGGCACGGTATGTCGCCAACGGTGCCCTTGATGCCGGTCTGACCGGGCACGATTGGATCGTGGAAACGAATTCCGATGTCAAGGAGATCGCCGAGTTGCAGTTTTCCAAAGTTTCCCGCCGTCCCGTCCGCTGGGTACTTTGCGTGCCCGAAGATTCGCCGGTGCAGACAATCAAAGATTTGGAAGGCAAACGCATTGCCACCGAAGGGGTGGGACTGACTACGCAGTTCCTGAAAAGGCACGGCGTTACAGCGAATGTTGAATTCAGTTGGGGTGCGACCGAAGTGAAACCGCCCAAACTTGCCGACGCGATCGTCGAAGTTACAGAAACCGGCAGTTCGCTCCGGGCAAACAAACTCCGCATTGTTGCCGAAATTTTGCAAAGTACGACGCGGTTCATTGCCAATCATGAATCGTACAAGGATGACTGGAAACGGCAAAAAATTGATGACATCGTGCTGATGCTTCGGGCAACAATGGCGGCGGAAGGCAAAGTCGGTTTAATGATGAATGTGCCGAAGGAAAAATTGAACGAAGTGACTGCCCTGCTGCCGGCATTACAAAATCCGACCATTTCGGGTCTTTCGGACGACAAGTGGTTTGCCGTTTCGACGATCATTGATGATACGCTCGTGCGAAAATTGATTCCGAAACTCAAATCTTCCGGTGCGTGCGGGATTGTAGAATATCCGATCAGTAAGATTATTGAGTAGCGGGAACTGCTAAAAATAATTTTTGCATTTTAACAATGCCGAAATGCACCAAAATCTGTACTTTGCGCACCTTGCGTAATCCATTTGCGCCCTTTGCGGTTAAATTCTCTTTTTTTAACCGCAAAGTTCGCAAGGGAACGCGCAAAGGACGTAAAGAATCTATTTTTAGAGGTTCCCTTTACACACCCGGCTCGCCGGGTGCTCTGCCCGTTCCCGCTGTTGTTTACAAAAAAATGTGGTAAAATGGCAAAATGCTTTTTCGCAGAAAGTGCCAACAAGCAGAACCCCTAACAAATGTGAGGAGGAGAGCAAATGAGTGACCTTGTTCAAGAAGTCGGCGCAGATGATTTCGATACTGTGACCCAATCTGGTGTCGTGTTGGTGGACTTTTTTGCCGTTTGGTGCGGTCCCTGCCGAAGGCAAGCACCGATTCTCGAACAAATCGCCCCCGAATTTGAAGGCAGAGTCAAAATCATTAAGGTCGATACCGACAAAGCCCAAGATATTGCTGTCCGGTTCGGCATTCAGAGTATTCCTACGCTTGTTCTCCTGAAAGACGGAAAAAAAGTGGAGCAGTTTCTCGGAGTACAACAGGCTGCGGCACTCACCGCCGCTTTGGAAAAGACTCTTGCGTAGGATCGTACTTTGCGCCCTTTGCGGTTGCGCCCTTTGCCGTTAAAAAAGGAATTTAACCGCAAAGAGCGCGGGGTTAGAGTGTATTTCTTTTTACTCTGGAATGAACAAAACGGAAAGTTTTTATTTTCTTCCACGAAAGACACAAAAAGCACGAAATTTTCTCTTTTTTCGTGCTTTTCGTGTCTTTCGTGGAGAAAAATTATTTCACAGCAATTTGAAATAGGCTCTAGTGCAAAGGACGCAAAGAAGGATGGCGGAGTGCCGGATCGGGAATACCTGCCTCGTGAAATGCATGGCTCCGTAACCGGCACGACTCGCAGCGTCCGCAACTGTTGCCCTCCGGCAAGGGGTCATAACAGGTAAAGGTCATCGAATAATCGACACCAAGTTCCAAGCCGCGTAAAATCGTTTCTCCTTTGGAAAGCGAAAGGAGCGGTGCCGCTACCGAAAACTGCCCCTTTTCCACTCCCGCCTTCGTTGCTAGGTTGGCAAGCGTGTTAAATGCCTGCAAAAACTCCGGTCGGCAATCGGGATAGCCGCTGTAATCGACATTCGATATGCCGATGTAAATCCTTTCCGCACCAACCGACTCGGCATACGCCAGAGCCAGTGCTAAAAAGACAGCATTTCGTGCCGGTACATAGGTATTCGGAATGTGTTGACCTATCTGTTCCAAAGGGACATCTTTGGGCACTTCGGCATCACTGGTCAATGAACTGCCGCCGAAGAGGCGAACGTCGATGGGCATAATGACATGCTGTGCTATACCGAGATGCCCGGCGATTTTCTTCGCCGCCTCAATTTCGATCCGATGCCGCTGTCCGTAGTCGAGAGTCAGCGCGAAGAGTTCGTACCCTTCACTCTTGGCAATCGCTGCCGTTGTTGCGGAATCGAGTCCTCCCGAAAGTAAAATGATTGCCCGCGGCATTTTGGAATGGAAGTGATGCTGTGAGTCTTCTTTTTTTTAACCGCAAAGACGCAAAGAAGTGCAAGGTTCGCAAAGTACAATTCCATGCCGTTTACAGCATAGGGGAACCTCTACAAATAGATTCTTTGCGTTCTTTGCCCAACCCCTGCGCCCCTTGCGGTTAAAAAATTCGGATTTAACCGCAAAGTACGCAATGGGTTACGGAAGGTTGCCGGAAGAGTCACGGCTGGGTCAGCGGTTCCCAATCCTTGTACTGAATCCAGATGTTGCGGTATTGCACCCGGTTGCCGTGCCCTTGCAAATAGACTCCGAGCGGTTCGGGTCCTTCGTTGCGGCGACCCGGTGTGTGATTCGTCAGTTCGCGATTGTCGTGAATCTGCACACCGTTATGAATGACCGACACACGGGCATTGGCAATTTTTGTGTTGCCGTCCCAGCGTGCAGGCGTGAAGTCAATTTCATAAGTCTGCCAAGTCAACGGCGGGAAGCACATATTCACAGCCGGTCCGGCGAATTGATAAAAACCGCCGCACTCATTGTCTCTTCCTTCCAAACCGAAGGAGTCGAGAACTTGCAGTTCATACCGCTCATCAATATAGACACCGCTGTTGGAACGCGCCTGCCCTTGAGCCTGCGGCATGTAGGAGAGCATGAATTCGATGTGCATTTTGTACGGTCTCTTTTCAAACGCCGTTGCCGCGGCTTCCGCCCAAAGGGTGTTGAAGTTACCGCGCTGCGCGGCTCCCTGTCCCTGCCCTTGCTGTCCGCCTCCTTGTCTTTGCGGCACCGGAACTTCATTTATTCTTGCTTCCGGTCGCGGCTGGAATTTATCGACGTTCGTACCATCGAAAATCACGACGGCACCTTCGGGGGCTCTTGCACCCTGCGTCGGGCTTTGCCGGAATTGCTTTTCAAAGGTTGCTGTAGCAAAAACTGCCGACGGGTCAGAGATTTCAATTTTGACCGGAGTACCGCGGAACTGCCCTGCTCCGCCCGGTCCTCTGCCTTGCCCGCCCGGTCCGGCACCTTGCCCAAGACCTTGCCCGCCGCCCTGGGGACGCTGCTCAATGATAATTTTTCCTTTGGTTTCGCCTCGACCCAGACTTCGCTCCGCCGGAAAATTACGCTCTTCAACGCGGTTAAAAGTAATATCATCACCATTAACGGCAGCGGTTCCCAGCACCCGCGGCTCACCCGCCGCCCAGCCGGCTCCCGGCAATCCTCCGACATAAGCCGCGAAGCGAAACCGTCCGCCGCCGTCGGCAATCAAATGCAAGCCTACATCCTGCCCTTCGATGGTGGCGCGGTACTCACCTTGAAGGAGGAAATCCCGCGCCAAGGCTTCATTTTGAAGCACTTCCGTTCGGCTGGTGTACTCCTGTGCCGCTGCACTTGTTGCAAGGAGTAAAGCGGCAAAGGAAAGAACCAGGGCGGTACAAAGCCAGTGTGTCTGTTTTCTCATAAATTTCTGAGGGGGTTAGAGTGAAAGATAACACGGTCTTTCATTCTAAGATATTTTTTTGGGAAAGTCTATACCCTGCTCTTTGCGAACCTTGCGGTTTAAATTTAACCGCAAAGACGCAAGGGTTGTGCAAAGGACGCAACTCTCTTCCCAGTCCGTCGACACGTTTGCAATTGGGGCAGCCAAGGTAGGCAACCGACCGCCGGGCGGTTGCGTCGGCAAATAGCCGACTGGCACTGGAAAACGCGGGGCATGGCGTGTTCGCCTCCCAAATGCGGAGTACCGCATGTTGCCGCCCGGCGGTCGGCAACCTACCATTAGGCAAACGTGTCGACGGACAACTCTCTCCCTAGGGCTAAAGCCCTAGGCTATAATGCTCCGCCCTTTCAGGGCGGTGTGCCCTGAAAGGGCAGGGCATATTAGCCTAGGGTTTCAACCCTAGGCGGGTGCTGTAAAAAGTTCCGCTCATTTTCCTCATTTTTTCTCAATTCCCTCACTCCGCATAACCGATAACATCACGGAGTCCCCCGGTGCGGAATAAATGGAATTTGCACACTCAGTAGGAAGCGAAATGAAAACGCAGGAATCTTGTGTCAAAATAGATAACTGGGGGGGGGGGGGGGGGAATAGGGAAAGTTGCC
>Ga0099364_10011864_pt1 | contig 11828 bp, 7 predicted proteins | sample TergutTh196P3_FD_73070 | JGI IMG/M metagenome (GOLD analysis project Ga0099364, IMG submission 73070) | Microcerotermes parvus P3 segment gut microbial communities from Pointe-Noire, Republic of the Congo - Th196 P3 | ecosystem: Host-associated > Arthropoda: Insects > Digestive system > Gut ...
AGGGATTGCCTGTATTTCATATCTTGTGTTACACTGTTCATGAGAGAGGGGTACTTCCTTTCGGTCAGTTTTGTCTGGTAACTAAACTATAACCGATGAAGACCTCTCTTTCACTATTTTGTTTCTGCTCGCTGTCCAATATGTATTGTACTCTTACACAAGTTAATCACACAAACACATAAAAAACTCTTGCAGTTGGTCAGGAATGCTAGTATAATGCGAACAGAGGATAATCAGTCATTATCTTGTGTTGATACTAAAAATTCATCTAAGCAATTCATTTATCTCGGTAAAAGCATAGTGATATGACTTCTGATAAGAGCATACAGTGTCGTGAATAAGTTGAGACGCATACTCTGGCGCTTGCCCCAACGCTTGCAATGTTTGCGAAAGCATTAATGGCTCAAATACTTTATCTCTCAGATAGCAATCAATTTTAATGCGTTCTAATACGGGCCTCATCTTTTGGCAATATGCTTCATAAGCGAACCTAGGAGAGTTAGATAATAATATGTTTGCTAATACATATGACGAGTATATCGCAAAATATAGACCTTCGCCGGTTATGGGATCTATCAACCCAGCCGCATCTCCTACAAGATAAGTGTTGCTATTCGCAGCACCGAATTCGGTGTTTTCGCCTGATGGTAGGTACGCGCAATGAGTTTTCTCCTGACCCATAATGTGTTTATTTAGCAGAAACTCATTGAACGTGCATAAAACCATTTTCTCATCAACATTGTCGACAATACTCCCTGCACCTACCACACACTTATTTAATATTGGAAATTTCCATAAATACCCCTGATCAAATTCGCCATAATAGAGTTGTGCCGTTCTCTTTTGGAACTCATGTCCAGCATCAGAATTTGCGCCTGTAATAATATGAGTTCCTACACAAAATCCCATTTTATTTCGTTGTAAATTCATGTTTTTGCGAACAGCACTATGCACACCATCCGCCCCCACGAGTACGCCAAAATGAATAGAGTGTCCTCCGCTGATACGAATGATCCCAGAAGCAAGCTCAATACCTATGAAATTTGTTGAAGGCATGAATACTGCACCACATTGTTGCGCATATTTTACTAATTCATAATCAAAATTATATCGGTCAATGATGTTTAATGCATCGATCAGACGAATGTGTAGTTGCTTTGACTGCTTATGAAACACCTCTACGGCGGTTATTATGTGTGAATCATATCTTAAATTGGGCAATACCCTGCGGATGAGTTGAGTAGTTTTAGTGGTCAATATCCCGCCACATAGTTTTCTTCTAGGAAATTTTGCCTTATCGATTAGCAAAACGCTGAACCCACCCTGACTCAGCAGGGCTGCAAGGGTACTTCCAGCAGGACCAGCACCTACAATGACCACGTCGTATCGCATTATTTGACTCCTATTATGTGTAATTAGAAAGGCGTTTCATATGACAAGGAGACGGAAAAAAAAGCAAAAGCAGCCTTTTATGAATTGGTTGATAAGTCAGCTCCAGAATATAAAACTCCGCAGATGGCTTTTGTATATAGTTTTACTATCACTTACGGGGCAATTTATCAATATTTTTTGGAATGACTATTTCCCCCAGTTCACTATTCACCAGTTATTATTAATTATAGCCACTACAATGCTTGTATATGCTATGCGCGGTTTTTTTAATGAAACTGATGCATTAAGGCAGTCATTTGCTAAGGGGGTCTTTCGCAATACTGAATTACGCAACCTTATGCAACAGCAATTCCAAAAGTGGCAACAGTCTAAAATCCCTTTACTCTTAGGGAGCATCATTGTTGCCTTTTTCTTTGGGTGTATAGTAAGGCTAGAGTATATTAGAATTGACGCTGTTGGTCTCTATGCAATTTATATTGGAGGTAGTAGCGTGTTGCTCGGCGTTTTTGGATATTGTCAATATTTACTTTTCCTTCGAATGATTCATAAAATCAACTCTATGTCGATAACAGACTATGACATATATTCGCCGGCAGATACAGGATGGGTAGTACAGATTGCTAAAACGTCTCGCCGACTAAGAAATTATTTCTTAGCTATCGGTCTAATATATGTAGTCGAGTACGGCATATTAATTCCAATGGATAAGATAAGTTTTGGGGAGTCTGTAAGCCTTAGTACACCTGACAATTTCGTTTTTGTATTTTCGTGGGCGGCGCTGTTTTTATTAGTAATAATCGCATTTCCTATACTTAATGCGGTACAGCACAGATTAATCGCAAACATAGTTGTAAAAATGAAAAACATTAGCATAAACGAACTTTCAGAGCTTATGTACGCTGAGAAGAAAGCGAGTTCGTCTGTGAAAGAAAAGCTCACAAACACGGTGGTTTATAATGTGCTTATTATGAATGTCCGTCAATCAAAGAACTACCCAATAAAACGCCAACTAAGTTTCGAAGTTATTATGACTACCGCAACATTAATAGTTCATTTATTTAACCTTTATTCAAAAATATCACAGTTTCCATGGTTAAACGACTTGCTACCACAACTTTGAATGGCATATTGAAATCATTTTTTCGACAAATAGCAAAAAGTCATCTAGGCAAAGCGGCGTACAATATGGCGCCAGATATTTTATTTGATCCTTGATATCGTTTTCAAGTACGTTGCATTCATTAAGTATTATTTCCAAAATAGAATATTTTCTATAAAGCGACAGTAAATAAGATTGTTGTTCGTCCCCGAAGAGGTTCTTCATACGCCTTTTTTCAGATTGACTTGCTGCCCCATAAATATACGCAGCTACGATGTTTTTTCGATTCCTATTCAAGTCAATGTTGGACCCTCCTTTATATAGCGCATTCTTGTCTATACATGAAAATGGTTCTAAATCATTGAAGATTTGAAAAATGTATCCACTGTTTTTTCCTATGCGTTCTATTGTTTCTCCAACTTGAGTAATTACGTTTTTTGACGTCCAGTATCCGATCAAAAGACTATTTTTAATCAAAGAGACTGTTTCAAAATCAATTATCTCGCGAATAGCATGCAAATCGTATTGGGTCGTTTGGTTGAGTTCCAACTCACGCAATCCGCCTTTCGCCATTTTGCATATAGTGTTTGCAAACAATCCGACCCCATCGCAAAGATATGATTTATCATTGAATAGGCGGTTTATGCCTTCCATCCCTTTTGCTATAAGAAGCAATGAAAATATGATAGCAGTGTCAGTCCCATATTGAATGTGAAATGTATGTTGCCCATGTCGTGCAGTATCCCGATCAATCATATCATCAATAATGATTGAAGCTTTGTGTAACATTTCCACATAAGCCGCGGTTTCCGCTATGCGTGCAACATCAATATCGTTTATGCATTGTACTCCAATGGCAGCACCCCAGCATGAAAGTTTAGGGCGCAGCTGGTTTCCAATACGCAGTTGCATGGCATTTGTGCATTCAAAGTTTAATTCGGATAGTTTCTGTCTCCACGTAAATGAAAAGACGTCAGAAAAGCTTCCTGAAGAAGACTCCATGATAAAATCGTAATAAGCACCCATAACATGCATCCTATACACAAGATAATGACTGATTATCCTCTGTTGAGATGCAACAAATAGCTGATATTCAACCAGATTTTCGAGCTAGATTACAATACATCGGTATTTTGCAACGCATCTTTTTTCGGAATAAATAATTTTTATCGCAAATGGTGTTTTTTCTTGAATAACATCGCGAATGCTGCTATCCTGTATTTACAGTTTAGCAAGACACAGAGCCGCATCAAACTAATAAGGCTGACGCAACTAACAAGTGCCAGCCTTGTTGCAAATATGGTATTTTAGAAATGGATCAATAGACTTGAGCAAACTTCCCAAAAAGCCTTGTCTCGTATGCTTATCCTCCGCTTTCCTTCCAAGCAAAACGGATTGTTCGTATGCCTTCAATTACGAATGTTTTTCATAATAGTCTTTCATTTTCGCGTAAGATGTCTTTTTCGTAGTAACGGTTGATTTCATCCAGAAATACCTGAGCTTCCTCAGGATTGTCGAAGTATGTATCTGCAATATACTTTGCGTGGCTCATTCCAATTTCTCTGTTTATTGCGCGTTCTTCAGTGGTTTCGCCGTTGCCATACGCCGCGCTTTTAATCATTTTCCCCAATTCTAATGCAACCATGGAAGAGTTGCGGGCTTTGTCATCAAGTGTTTCTGTAATGAATCTCTCAAGAGTTCCCTCGTGGAAATTATGCCTTACACCGGCAATCATAAACTCGTTATCAAGCGGATCAAGCTCCAAAGGCGTACCACTTAGGAAAGCCACCTGCCGCTGTTCATACATGGGTTTTTCCCTGTCGGCTAAGGGTCCTTGTGCGCTTAGTAACCCTTCATCAACTTTCAAAGCAGTTATGTCTGTCAAATCAAACTCTTTGATTAGCATTGAGGCTAAACGCCCCTCTTCGCTTATCTCAATCATGAAGGAAGGCTCGCTGTTGAGCGTGGCATTGCTCCGTTCAACAGTGCCTTGCAGTACTCTTTCGGAGTAACCGGCGATTCGAATGTTATTATCAGCTAAAGAATTGATTCCGTTAGTGCGTGTCACATCCATGTAGATAGCCCTCTATAATCCTTTATTGGCGGTGATTTTGACGAGTAAGTAATCGGGTACTATAACGAGTAATTTGACCGAAAACCCCTCAATGCAAAAGTATTCATTAAATATTATCGTTATTTTCAGGGGAAACCTTAGCCGAGCTACAGACAATTTTCAAACTTTATTATTTTCGTAAATTCTCAAATAGCGTTTCAGTCTGTTATTTATTGTCATTATCACAAGTAATAAGTGCCGTATTGTGTCGTAATTCGCACTTATAGGTATCTATTTTTGTAAAATTACACATTATTCTTGACCTTGAATGGTTTTTGTGTTATCATTACTCAAAACATCTTTGTAATTAAGTGAGTATGCAAGTGCAGGAAGGCGGGGGGTTATGAAACGCAAAATTGAGAAATATTTAGATATGTGGAAAAATCTCGGCAAAGAGCGGATGCCTTTGCTTCTGTACGGGGCGCGGCAAATAGGTAAAACTTATCTATTGCGGGACTTCGGTGCAACTAATTACAAAAATACCATATACATGAATTTTGAAACTGACCCGTCACTAACTCAACTGTTTGCGGACAGTATAGACCCGAATATGCTTCTGCCGAGAATAGAAAGGTATTTCAACACATATACTGCACCAGGAGAAACACTTATCATATTCGACGAAATACAAAGCTGTAACAGAGCGCTCACATCTCTTAAATACTTTTGCGAGCTGGCACCGGAATATGACGTGGTTGGCGCAGGTTCACTATTGGGCGTGCATACGTCTGCGACGGATTTTTCTTTCCCTGTCGGTAAAGTGATTACAAAAATGATGTATCCTATGAGCTTTGATGAGTTTTTATGGGAGTCAGATAAAGCTGTATTTGCAGAGGATATTGAAAAATGCTTCATAAATGACACACAAATGGATAAATCTCTTCACGCAAGTTTAATGGATTTGTACAAAGAATATCTCATTGTAGGCGGTATGCCTCTTGCGGTGCGTAGTTATTGGAATAACGACAGTTCTCTTAATTACACCGAAATACAGCGGATTATATCAGATACTTATGTGTCTGACATGACAAAGTACACGAATAAGGCACAAAGCATCAAAACCATAAATGCTTACGAATCAATTGTCCCGCAGCTCGCCAAAGAGAACAGAAAGTTTCAGTACAAGCTCATAGCAAAAGGAGCAAGAGCAAGCCTTTTCGGCGAATCTATAGATTGGCTGTTAAGCGCGGGCATAGTCACAAAATCCACAAAAATCACATCAGGAAATATGCCGCCGAATATAAGCAAGGATATTTCATCATTTAAGCTGTACATGGGTGACGTTGGCATGACAAGCTACAAGGCGGGCTTAACAAGAGAAAACATGAACACCTTCGACAACACCTTTTTGGGCGGAATAACGGAAAACTATGTTGCAAACACATTAGCAAGCAACGATTTTGAGCTGTTTTACTGGGAATCAGAATCAAAAGCAGAGGTTGATTTTGTTATAATGAAACACGGAAAAATAATCCCGATTGAAGTAAAATCGAGTGAAAATACCCGTTCTTACAGCTTAAACTCATATATAAAGAAATTCAATCCCGATTATGCAATCAGAATATCAGGAAAAAACTTCGGGTTTGAAAACGGTATAAAATCAGTTCCGTTGTACGCAGCGTATCTGATATGCAACGCACCCTAAATACGCAGCGTACCCTAAAACACGCAACGCACCCTAAGTACGCACATACAAAATACGCAACGCACCAAATACGCAACGCACCAAACACACACGCATTTGATATAATAGTTGAATTTCCATTCGCGATTATGTATAATACTTTTCGGGAGTGAGTTTTGAATGTTAGGTTACTATGGATACACCATGACGTTGACCTACTTGAACGTCATATCGGCAATGGTTGGTATATACTTTGCGTTGGGGCAAAATACAGAATATGCCGTTATATGCTTAGTTTTTTCGGGATTTTGTGACCTGTTTGACGGTATTGTCGCAAGAACCAAGAAAAGCAGAACCGACAGGGAAAAAAGCTATGGGATTCAAATCGACTCGCTTGCGGATGTCGTGGCTTTTGGCGTACTCCCTGTCGCCATAGGGTTCTCCCTTGAGCTTTTTGAGTGGTGGCATATAGCTCTGATGGTCGTGTACATATTAGCGTGTCTAATCAGGCTTGCCTACTACAACGCCACAGAAATCGAATTTCAACAGCAGGACATCAAACGCACGCACTACATGGGGCTTCCCGTGACGAGCGCGGCAATCTTTTTCCCGTTGCTGTACTTAATCTTTGAGCCCGACCACTACCCGCTTGCGTACATAATAACACTGCCTGTCATGTCTTTTGCGTTTTTAGTCAAGATTCAAGTGCCAAAGTTCAGATTCGACGAAGTGATGATGAAATTTTTGTACAACACACCGTTTGGCAGGCTGATATTAAAGCTCTTAATCAAAGTCTTTTTCTCAAAGCTCGTCGGTTGGATTCTAAACAGGCGCATATCGACTATTTTCATAAGCGGCTTCGTAAAGACCAATAAAATTGATATGAAGCAGTTTAAGCAAGTCAAGTACAAGTCTTTCAATGATTTCTTCACTCGGCAAATCGAGCTTGGGTACCGCCCGTTCCCCGACCACACCGACACTCTCGCGGCTCCGTGTGACGGAAAATTATCAGCATATCACATCACTGAGGACAGTATTTTTCTTATCAAAAAATCCAAGTATGACGTAAACGCTTTACTGCAAGACAAAAGATTAGCTAATGAGTTTATGGGCGGAACCTGCCTTATCTTCCGTCTTACTCCTGATGATTACCACAGATATTCGTTCATTGACGACGGCGAGATTTTGTCGCATAAAAAAATAAAAGGCGTTTTCCATACCGTGCGCCCTATTGCGTTCATGCACTTTAAGGTTTTTATTCAAAACGCGAGAGAATATACCGTTATGCAAACGCGCAACTTTGACAAGATGATTCAGATTGAAGTCGGCGCAATGTTTGTCGGAAAAATCAGCAATCTGAAAACAGAGGGTGCTTTCGCACGAGGTGAAGAAAAAGGCAAGTTCGAGTTTGGTGGCTCTACTGTCATGTTGCTATTTAAGAAGGATGCTATTAAACTCGACGAAGCAATATTCTCCGATACGGCATCAGACAACGAGGTGCTTGTAAAATTAGGTAGCGCGATTGGCAAAAAATCCAAATGAACGATGCTGAGAGTAAAAAAGAAAAGTTTTCAAAAATCGCTCTGATTATTTGTATATGTGTCCTTGTGTGCACCTCGTCATATCTCGTGTATATCTTGTATGGGTATCTCAGTCAGCGCGGTATAAAAAATCATATCGGCGATATGTTTGATACCGCAGGTCAAAGCGGTGAGGTTTTAAGTCAAGTGCCCGCTCCCCCAAAAAACAGCAACCAAAACAGCGACGGCGACCCCGACCGCAACAGCGACCCCAATAACGGCGGCGAGGGCGACCCGAACGAAAGCGAGTGGGACAGAGAACGGCGTTTACTGTTAGAAGCGGAAGCTCGCGGCATGGAGCTTTATGCCGACATTCTTGAAATAAATACAGACTTTCTCGGACTGATAGAAATACCCGGTGTGGTAACAAGGCAACCCTATGTTTTATCACAGGACAACAGCGAGTATCTTTCGCAAGATTTCTACGGTAAAAGAAACCCCGTCGGAACAATATTTCTCAGCAAATATAATGACCGACTGATGATGGACAATAACAGCACAATCTTTGGTCATTATTCGGACACAGGGGCAATGTTTGCCAAGCTGACTGACTACAAAAACGCGGCTACATTCGCACAATCTCCCGTTATAGTTCTCGACAGTTTAATCGGCAAAAGCGTATGGATAGTGTTTGCCTCGCACGTTGTTGAGTCTGACGTATGGTGGATGACCCCGTATAATGACAAGGATGATTATGCCGCGTTTCTTGAGGAAATAAAAGCGCGCAGCCTGTTTATTACAGATGTTGATGTAACCGTCAATGACCGCATTATTACACTTTCGGTATGTGACTATTCTTATGATGATATGCGTTTTATCGTTCATGCCCGCAAGCTCCGCCCCGGAGAGATTTCCCCCGAAGCTGTTACCGCAACGGCAAACAGCGTGTCATAGCTCTCCCGCAAGGCGAACACCTCACCGCAGACACCTCACCGCAGACACCTCACCGCAGACACTTCGCCGTAAACATCTCGTCGCAGACACCTCACCGTAGCGCAGACACCTCACCGTAGACATCTCGCCGCAGTAGTGATACTATCAACATATTTACAGTATCTCCATGCGTGGCTACAGCCGACAGATTTAACTTCACAGTTTTGGCGGAATAAACTATATGAAAAAAAACGAAGCACAAGAGCAGCTTGAATCAATTGAAAAACTGCGCGAAGCGAACGGACGTATGCGCGTAATGCTTGATGCAACGCCTATGGCTGTGCATTTTTGGGACGAGAACTATACCCTTGTTGACTGCAACAAGGAAGCCTTAAGACTTTTCAAAATGCGGGACAAGCAGGAGTACATTAACAGATACTTTGACTTAACTCCTGAGTTTCAGCCTGACGGGATGCGTTCTGTCAACAAGCTCAGACAAGCTATTGTCAACACATTCAAAGCAGGTTATCAACGAATGGAGTTTGTGCGCCAATCCCTCAACTTAGAGCCAATTCCCGTCGAAATCACTTTTGTCCCCGTCAACTTCAAAGAAAAAAAACTCGTCGCAAGCTATTGTCGGGATTTGCGAGAGCACAGACAAATGTTGGGCGAGCTTGAAGACACCACAAAGCGAATGGAAGCCGCCCTGCTTGATGCTCACAACGCAGTTATCACTGCCGAGCTTGCACAATCGACTACGACGGCTATGTTCAGCTCAAACCCACAGGTTAATGTTCTTTTCAACTCGAAGTTCAAGGCTGTTGAATGTAACCCTGCAACTCTTGCATTTACCGGATTTGATTCAAAGGAAGAAGCTCTGTTCGGATTTTTAAGCTTCATAACCACGAATATGTCTGCGTTTCAATCAAACGGGCAGCCATCTGCTTCTATCGGAGAAAAGCTCTTTGAAGCATCAATTCTGGGACAGGTCAAGTTTGAAACCGAGATTGAGATAGACGGCAAGAATCTGTCCTTGGACTTTGAGTTCATCAAAATCCCGTATGAAAGCAGCTTCGGGGTTGTCGCCTATGTATTTGACATGACGGAAGCCCACGAAAGAGAGCGAGAGCTGGCGCGTGAGCGCGAGCTGAATGAACGTCAGTTGACAAAATTGGATTTGGTTCTCAGGGCATCTAATATCGGCCTATGGGAAATGGATATTGTACAACACGACCCGACAGACCCTGAAAATACTTTCATTTACTCAGACCAGTTCAGGCAGATTCTCGGATTTACTGACAAGACTGACTTCCCTGACGAGCTTGGCAGTTGGAGCAATCGCTTACATCCCGACGACAAAAAGAGAACGCTCGAAGCCTTCTCGCGGCATGTGTCGGACAGAAGCGGAAAAACACCCTATCAAGTCGAGTACAGGCTTAAAAGAAAGGACGGCAATTACGTATATATTGCAGATACAGGAGAAACAATCCGTGACAAAAACGGCGACCCGCTCCGCGTTGCGGGAACTTTAGTCGATATAACCGAAACAAAAAACGCTTTGAACTATACCGAAAAGCTCCGCAGAGAAGCAGAAGCGGCAAATCACGCCAAGAGCGCGTTTCTCAGCACAATGAGCCATGAAATCCGCACGCCCATGAATGCAATTCTGGGAATCACCGAGATGCAACTGTTAAAGGACGGTCTTGATGCTGACACAAGAGCAGGGCTTGAGCAAATCTATACCTCAGGTGATATGCTTCTTGCAATCATAAACGATATTCTCGATTTATCCAAAATCGAAGCGGGCAAGCTCGATTTAATTGTAGAAAAGTATGACACCGCAAGTTTGATTGTTGACACCGCACAGCTTAATATGATGCGCATAGGCAGCAAGCGAATAGAATTTAAGTTGAATGTGGACGAAAAATTACCCGCACAGCTTATGGGCGACGAGCTGCGTGTCAAGCAAATACTCAACAATCTGCTTTCCAACGCTTTCAAATACACTAAAGAGGGTAAGGTTATCCTTTCGGTAGCTTTGGAAAAGACATCTGCGAAAGAAAAAATATCCGATGATGCAATGGTCGTTTTCAGTATAAGCGACACGGGACAAGGCATGACAAAATCAGAGGTTGGAAGACTTTTCGATGAATATTCTCAGTTTAGACAGCAAAACAACCGCACGACCGAAGGCACAGGGCTCGGAATGAGCATAACGCGCAACCTGATAAAAATGATGAACGGCAATATTTCTGTAGAAAGCGAAAGGGGCAAGGGTACTACCTTTACCGTGTGTCTGCCTCAAGGCAAGGTTAACAACAAGGTGCTCGGAAAGAAAATTGCGGAAACACTCGGTAACTTCCGCAAAGCCAAAAGCGGACGAATGAATCGCGTTCAAATTACACGCGAACCCATGCCGTATGGCAGTGTGTTGGTTGTTGACGATGTGGAATCCAATGTCTTCGTGGCAAAAGGGCTTATTGCTCCTTATGAACTGCAATTTGACTCGGCTGACAGCGGTTTTTCGGCGATTGATAAGATAGAAGCGGGTAATGTATATGACATAATCTTTATGGACCATATGATGCCGAAAATGGACGGCGTTGAAGCAACAAGGCGCATACGGGAGCTTGGATATAAAAAGCCCATTGTCGCTTTGACCGCAAATGCCGTCGCGGGGCAAGCCGATATGTTTCTTCAAAACGGCTTTGATGATTTCATTTCAAAACCGATTGACATACGCAGACTGAACACAACGCTTAATAAATTTGTGAGGGATAGAGCTCCCGCAGTTGACGGCGGGGGTGGCGGCGGCGTTGGCGGCGGTACACTCGGCAACAAGGGGCACGGCGGCGTTGGGCGCAGTACCACCAATAACAGCCCCACCGACAGCAAGGGGCGCAGTAGTAGCCGCAGTAGCAGTAGCCGCAGTACCAACACCAGTACCACCCGCAGCACCAACACCGACAACACCACAGAAGCCGCTCCGTCACAGCTACACGGCATAGTAATAGACGGCTTGGACGTAGAAAAAGGGTTAGACAGGTTCTATGGTGACGAAACTGCGTATTTGAGTATTTTGCGTTCTTACGCAAAAAGCGTTCGCTCCATGCTGACTACCATTGAAAGCGGCGAGATAAGCGCGAA
>Ga0099364_10011865_pt1 | contig 11826 bp, 7 predicted proteins | sample TergutTh196P3_FD_73070 | JGI IMG/M metagenome (GOLD analysis project Ga0099364, IMG submission 73070) | Microcerotermes parvus P3 segment gut microbial communities from Pointe-Noire, Republic of the Congo - Th196 P3 | ecosystem: Host-associated > Arthropoda: Insects > Digestive system > Gut ...
CCATATCTTCTCACCTCTAATTCTTCTGGCGTGGATCCAGCGCGTCCCGCAACCCATCGCCGAGCAGATTGCACGAAAGGACGCTGATCATGATGCAAACGCCGGGGTATAGCGCGAGCTCCGGATTTTGCCTGAGAAAATTCCTAGCTTCCGATACCATAGAACCCCACTCGGGCGTCGGCGGCTGTACGCCGAGTCCTATGAAGCTGAGCGACGCGCCCATCATGATGCAAGTCCCGACGCCCATTGTTATTTGAACAATCAAAGGCGAGATCGCGTTAGGCAAGACGTGTTTGAATATTATGCGCAAACCGCTCGCGTCTATAGCTTTGGCCGCTTCGATGAACTCTTTTTCACGTACTGTTAATACAGACGCGCGCATAATTCGGGCATATCCGGCCACCATGCTGATACCCAGCGCGAATATAGTGTTTCGAAGACTTGGGCCCAAAATTGCGGAAAGGGTCAAACAGAGAAGCATTGTAGGTATTGCTTGATATACGTCAAGGAACCTCATTACAACGTAATCGACCCATTTTCCATAAAACCCTGAGATAGCACCAAGTGGGATGCCTATCGCTGCTGCTAAAGCGACAGAGAAAAAACCTAGTTGCATTGACTGTCGAGTACCGTATATTAACCGGCTAAAGGTATCCCGGCCAAGCCTATCGTTGCCCAATAAGTGCTCCGCACTCGGGGGCGCCAAAGACAAGGAGGCATTTTGTGCTTCAAATTCATAGGGTGCCAGCTGCGGCGCGAATGCAGCCACAAATATTAATAATACAAGTACAAAGAGCCCAACAACAGCCAGTGTATTCTTTCTGAGCTGCCTCCATACTTCAAGCAGCCGACTCTTTTTTTTCTTCTTCATTCCCATTCCCCTTTCTTCCTCGTCATCTTTTCTTTCCGCTAAACTGTGAGCGGATCCGCGGGTCTACATAGGCAAACGAAATATCAATCAGAAGTATGACGATTATTGACAGTACTGCGAAGAATACTACACTGCCCTGTATTACCGGATAATCCCTGCCTCTGAGCCCGTTCAATGCATACTGGCCTACACCGGGAATCGAGAAGATGACTTCATTTATCAGCGCACCGCTGAGCATCTGTGCGAATATGCCGCCTATGACCTGAATGACAGGAATGACAGCGTTCTTTAACCCATGCTTATAGAGAACCTTACGCTCATGCAGCCCCTTGGAACGTGCTGTCGTCATAAAATCCTGACGAATGACCTCAAGAAGATTGGACCGCATTTGTCTCGTTATCACTGCGGCGGCATTAAGTGAAAGGACGACGACCGGCAGTATAAATCCTCTCCAAGACTCTACCCCCATTGCCGGCAGCCATCTCAATTGTACTGAAAAAAACCGTACCAGCAGCAGTGCAAACCAGAATGTCGGCATCGATACGAAGAACAACGCAAGGAACATCGCCGCATTGTCTTTCCATGTGAACTGTTTAGTCGCTGCGTAAATACCGAGAGGGATACCAATAAGCGTTGCTACAATGGTGCTGAACAGTGCAAGCTTGAAAGTATTTGGAAAACGATTAAGTAAATCTGCGGCAACAGGGCGTCCATTTAAAAATGAATAACCGAGGTCGCCGCGCAGTATACCCCATACATATCTCCCCCATCGCACAACAAACGGATCGTTGAGCCCGAGCAATTCACGGGTCTCCTCAACCTGCCCCGGCTGAACGTCTGCTCCGATTATTTGAAGGACCGGATCGCCTGGCGTTAAGTCAATCAAAGCCGTAACGAACAACGTTATCAACAACAAAACCGGCACCATCGTTAACAATCGTCTAGCAATAAATCCTAGCATCTTATCACACCTCTAATACTATATTGAAACTTTATGTTGATTACTTTTTGACTTTTATGTTATATACCCAATTCAAAGAAAGACAGACCTGATGCTGCCGGAACCGATTATATGTGAGTATGCTAATGCTCATCAGTTGAGCGCTAAGGTACCAATTTGAGCTGCGCCACAACCCAAATAAATTTGCCGGCAATTCTGCTTGCTCACGCGACATGCAAGCGCGCCGAGTACCTTAGCGACTGTAATTCTCTTGTTTTTTATTAGCGTTATGGGTCGCTAAGGAACTAAATCTCAACGCCATCGATTGAAGGACCGGTCGGAGGCATCTGATAGCCATACCGGATCATGCTGACTTCCGGGTGGATCTCAGCCGGCACACAATCGGGGCAGTAGCGACTCGGTATACGGCCGCTTACCGGATTGCGGTAATGGAACCACATGTGAAGAATACCCGGCCAATCGATTTTTGTACCGGTACCTCCCGCAAATCCTTCTTCACGCCTTCCAAGCTCTGTCAGCGGGAGATCGGGAGGATATTTTTGTAAAAGTGGGCTGGCACGCATACCGCCGCCGGGAGGAGGCGTCTTCGCGGCCGACCAACCGCCCTGCCAGTTCGGCATAACCATATAGGGTTCGTCAATTGTAAGTGCCCAGAGCCTCCAGATGCCATCTTCGAGTACCGTCTGATCGTTAGGATACATTCCGGTCATTATTATATTTCCCATGCTAAGGACACTCGCCGTTCTATTGTGTTTATCGCTTCTGGTGCTTACATGGAAGAGGCGGGTTCGAAGCAGCGCTGAACGGCCGTCCTGAGAAACATTGATAACAGGCTGAATGCGCCAGTGCATCGCTATGAAAGTACGCTTAGCGCCTGAAGCGTCGAGCGTTTTGCCGTATGTGGCGTTTAAGGCACCTTCAATACGATCGCGCCCGAAATAATAGCCGGCGAAAGCAGACTGCCTGTTACCTTTGGCAGCAAAGATGCCGGATAATAGCGGCCACTGGAAATCGTCAAGATAATTACCATAGGCTGAGGAAACATTTTCTGTACAGTCCCATGCGAGCGAGCGGAGGTAGCGTCGGCGTACATCGTCAATATCTACTGCCTTTGATGCGGGCGCGGCTGCGATGTCGCCGGTGAGCGGTTTTTCGCAGACCACTGTCCAGCCTGCGGCCACAACTGCCTTTCCCGTCGCCGGATTGGATTTGAGCATCGCCGGCATCTGCGGTTTATTCGTCCCCGTTGTACCCCCCTTGCCCCATCCTTCTTTATAGTCGGCTTTCATGATTGATGTTATCCGCAGCTCTTTGATTTTCCAAATGCCCGCTTCCTTCACGAAACGGTTATGGAATATGTTGAATTCCCAGTGAGCCGGGCCTATGTCAGCCTCTCCGATCATGCCAAGTTCCGTACCGCGTGTGAAAGCTTCCCGGCCGCCCGGCAAGACGCTCACAATAGTGTCGAACTGCGGATGATCATTAAACACGCCATGCGCAAGGTCTTCCGGTCCCATAAGCTCCATCGCTTCCCGTACGCCCGACTTACCCTTGTAAAGACTTCCGTTGATTTCGATAATACTGTCATCCGCAAACAGGTCTTCGACGTCGTCCCACATACGCCTGTCTACATAATAGCCGTAGGCGCTCTGCAGATTGCGGACATAGTCCTCGTCATTCATCGCCGCGACGCGGCCCAAGAGCTCATCAAGCGTCGAACCACAGGCCGGCGCCGGGCTTTGAGGTGAGGGGATGGGAATGCCGGTCTCATCAGGCGTGAAATGATACGGCACAATCGGCAGCTCCATCTGATTCACATTGCTCCAGCCATCCTCATAACTGCCCTCATATTGGGGATAATAACGGAGCGCGGCGATTTTCCATCTGCCATCTTCGCGTACATACTCATTCTCGTAAAGTCCGCCTTCCATCCAAGCACGACCTTTTCCGTTACCCCGGAAAGCGAGTCCTCGCCAGCGGCATTTGGCATGTTCTCCATCGACAGAGAGATTGATGAGCGGATCATCTATAAATTCAACGTTAAGCGCACCGGGGTCAGTATCGACCGGAGCGCTGTGCTCTGTGAGCCATTGGCGTATGGAGGCGCTTCCTTCGATGACATCGTCCCCCCAGGCGATATAGCCTGAACTTGCAAAAAGATCCGCCATATCTCCCCACAATCCGAACAATGCATATTGAGCGTAGCTGCGCTGAATATCTTTAACTGCGCGGAGCGACTCAAGACGGTCGATGTCGCGCGCAAGTACGTCAACTGAATCATTTGCCGGCGTCTGATCCATAATAATCGGAACAGTGGTATTAGTATCCATCGAAATGTCCTTTCCTGCGATCCCGCGATATTGCCAAGTCGCATAATCTGCGTATCCTTAACCGCTGTTAAGAGAATACCCAGATTTGGTTTTTTCCAGGAAAAACAGATTTCAACAGGTTTGCGAGCTGTCAACACAGCGCGCAAACCTGTTGACATTTTTCGGAAAATCAGATGATAAATTATATATGACTGCTATATCCGCTCAACAGTACCTTCCCATGTGGAAACAGCACGTTTACGTGAATGCTCGTTATACCAATGTTTTGTTACTGTCTTAGCCCTGGTGTAAAACCGCAAGCCATCCAGCCCCAACACGTGCTGATCACCAAAAAAACTGTCCTTGTTGCCGGAAAATGGAAAATACGCTGATGGAACCGGAATTCCAACATTGATGCCCACCATACCGCCGTCAGTCAGGAGTTCAAACTGTCTGGCGTAAAAACCGTTTTGTGTAAATATCACGCTGCCGTTAGCGAAACGGTTTTCATTCATAAGCTCCAGACCTTCATTAAATGATTTAACTCTTTTTATTGTTGTCACAGGGCCGAATATCTCCATATCGCCCACGGTCATACCGGGCTTTACATGGTCAAATATTGTCGGTCCCAGAAAAAATCCTTTTTCAAACCCAGGGACAGTATACCCTCTGCCGTCCAAAACAAGCTTCGCACCTTCGCTGATTCCCTTTTCGATCCAGTCGCTTATAAACTTCTTATGCTCTTCGGTTACAACCGGCCCCAGTTTCGTTTCAGGATCATAGGAACAGCCGACCTTTAGCTCAGTTGCTTTTTGCTTGAGCATCTCCGTAAATTCGTCTGCAATGCTTTCCTGCACCGCAATAGCCGGTAATGCCATGCATCGCATCCCGGCGCAGCCGTATGTTGAGTTAATAATCGCATTAACCGTACTTTCAAGGTCGCAGTCTTCAAGTACAAGAGCATGATTCTTTGCTTCACACTGAGCCTGAACCCTTTTGCCATTAGCCGCGGCTATTGAGTATATATGCTTTCCTACATCCGTCGTACCAACGAAAGTGACGGCCTTAATCCTATGATCCGTGAGTAGGATTTCTGATTCCTTCCGGCTGCATGTAATAAGATTAACAATGCCTTTTGGGAATCCGCCTTTGGTGTAGAATAACTCCAATATCCTCATGGACGTGAGCGGAGTGAGACTTGAAGCCTTAAGGACAAGCGTATTGCCCGTTGCAATACAAAGCGGCGCTATCCAGCCCCACGGTATCATTGCAGGGAAGTTAAATGGGCAGATACCTGCTACTACGCCTAACGGCATCCTGTATGTTGCCGTATCAAAGCCTGTCGTCACCTGCAACGACGCCGCGCCCTGACTGATATAGGGCAATCCGCATGCAAGTTCCGTCGGTTCGATGGCTTTCAGAATGTCGCCTCTTGCTTCTTCAATGTTTTTTCCTAATTCCTTAGAGCAAAGATGCGCCAGCTCTTCCAGATGCTCCATCAGGATGTTCCTCCAGCGAAACATCATTTGCGTTCTCGTACTTAACGACTGCGAAGACCATTCAGGAAAAGCTGCCTGAGCAGAGGCAATAGCCTCCTCCACCTCAGCGGAAGTACAGCACGGCACCTCCGCTATCACTTCACCTGTACTGGAATCGCTCACCGGCATCCACTTATCGGTAGCAGAATCTTTCCATTCACCGTATACGCAATATTTCTTTCTTTCAACTTTACTCATTGATTTCCTCCTAAGCAGGTTATGGTAATAATAGTAATAATAGTGGTACGATACCCCCGGATGCTTCAAAAAGGATGAAAGGCGAATGGAATAAATCGATTAAGAAATCTATGATTGTCACCACACACACTGTTCATCCTCTTTTTGCTTCTTATGGAATTTTAGCACCTGTATACCGCTTATGTGAAATACTTTATTTCCATAATTATTATAACTTCTGATTATGGAAACTATGTTAAAAACTTATTGTAACTGCTCTTTAACACCCCATATTGCATTACCTGTCAGCAAGCGTATTCCCTATCAACGCTGTGCCTGTCTTGTGTAAACCGGACCGTCGGGCAAATCTTTAGTCAAATGGTTTTCGGGATCATATGAATTCTCAAGCCACAGATTAGACTGCTCAACCAGCTTGTCGTTGATTTTTAAAACAACGCCATCTTTTTCCATCATACCCTGAAGCTTGTCGATCTGGACGCTGCCATCTTTAGCCATAATTGCCGCCGCACATCCAGCAGCCTGCCCTGTCAGAGCGCAGACGGGTATTACCCTCGTTATCTCCCACCCGCTTCCATTTGCGGATGATATGACTCGGCCCGCTGCAAAGATGTTTTTGATCGAGTCGGTTTTGAGCGTACCGAAAGGGATTTCATACACCGGACCGGGGATATTCCAGATACCGGTGGTTCCGATGCTGTCTTCAAAATGCTTTCCCGCATCTTCCGTTTTGAGCGTGTGCTCTCCCCTTAGACGACGGGTAGTGCGGTACTGCGCCTGACTCGGAAATGTTATATATGTCAGGCTTGGGTCATCTTTCAGCCTGTTCAAGGCGCCCTGCCGGCCTTTCATAATGAATTCGGTGATCTCGTGTACGTCCGTTCCCCTGTACTTTGGCGTTCCAGGCGGAAGGTATGCCCCTGTCCAGCTGCCTATTGCGATAATCTTTACAAACTCCGGCGGCAGGCCCGCAAGCGTAAAAATGAGCTCATTATTGTCGGACTGGCAGTAAGCCCAAAGCGTACACAGGTTGTCTTGCTCATGGCACGGTGCTCCGGCCTGGTACAGGACGTCGGCGTCGCCCGAGGCATCAACAACGGCCTTGCAGCGGTATGCCTGCCTTCCGGATTTGTTCTCAACGATAACAGCCCTGCAGCAGCCGTCTTCCATCACAACGTCGCAGAAAACCGTATCAAACAGGATATCGATGTTCGCCTCTCTGATGAGTTCATCCAGAGCTATCATAAAAGCGGGTGCGTTGAATGCCGTTTGGTAGCGTTTTTTCGTGTCAGCCTCCCAAGGTCCTCCGCGCCACTCTCCGGGCAGGCTGTCGTTGCCGTATTTTATCGAAGCGTAAAGCAGTTCCTCTGCTATGCTGCTGTGTATCTTATGCCCCATCCCGTCGCATATCGGCAGATAAATGACGACCAGCCCTGCGGTAGCCAGCCCTCCCAGCATAGTCGTCTTTTCAAGCAGAAGGACTTTAGTTCCGTTCCGCGCGGCCGCGAGAGCAGCTGCGACTCCGGCTGTCCCACCTCCTACTACAATGACGTCGTATTCGCCGTGAACATATGTCTCTCGTTTCTCTTGAATGCTTTCCATAATGTCTCTCTCCTCATATACGTAGTAAATAGTCGATTTTTCTAACTTCCAATATAGTTGCAGACCGGTAATTTGTCAAGAAGATATAAAAATAGAAAAAAGCGTCGGAAGGCTAGTTTTTCCTTGTATGGGAAACAGTTTAGTGTTATGTTAATAATATCAAAACGACCTGATAAAACGCCATGACCATGGTTTATAATTCGATTAGAAAAAACAAAGGAGGAATCACAAATGCCAGATATAGCCGGAGTAAATGGGTTGCGCGAGGATTTTAAAGTCATCGGTACTCCTAACCTGCCCGGAAGACTATCTTTCGCACTGGCTGCCGGCGTTGCTAAATTCGGCCTGGACTACGTTCTGCCGGGTATGCTCTACGCGAAATTTCTGCGAAGCCCTTACGCAAACGCTAAAGTCGCCGGTGTAGACATATCAAAAGCGCTCGCGATCCCCGGCGTTGTGGACATCGTCACATGGGAAGACGAAGAGCTTAAAAAACTCCAAACAAGCGGGGAGGTTTTCGGTGGTAGTAAACCTCTGCTTGACAACATTGCCGACCGGGAGGGCGTTGAAGTTGCGGTCATCGTCGTCGCGGAAGACGAGGATATCTGCGACGAGGCGATACGAGCGCTCGAAGTGCAGTGGGAAGTATATCCGCATGTCACGAACCTTTTAAAAGGCAGACGCGAAGACGCGCCGGTGATACGCCCCGACGAAAACAATCCGCCGAGGTTCGGCCGCCGCCCTGTTGACGAAGATACTCCTCCAAAAAAGGGCAACGTATACTATGCCAATATGACCTTCGGAGACGTTGAAGCAGGTTTTAAGGAAGCGGAACACACCGTCGAGTACAGCCTGTACATGCCTGCCTTCGCAGCGCATCTGCCAAACCCCTCAGGCTCTGTGGCATGGTGGTCACTTGACCCGTATCAGGGGGAAGGCGAAAACCTGCATATCGAGGGAGCTGTACGCGAAAAATACGCGATCAGCGCCACATATGGCATACCGGACGAAAAAACTATCCAGGAAGGCCTGTTCATGGGCGGTAAGTACTGCGACTGGGGACTCCGCAAATCCCAGGAAATAACTCCTTTTCTTGCCAAACGCACCGGAAGGCCTGTCAGATGCGTAAACACGCGTGAGGAAACTTTCGATTTCCTGATGAACGAACGTTACATGTATATGAGAGTCGGATTCCGAAATGACGGAAGCATAACTGCCATTGACGACTTTTCAATAGCCGACAACGGCGCGCGCGGCAGCTCCGCTTTCGGCAACGTCGGCGACCTGATCCAGGGGCCGTACAACACGCTCCGCTGCAAAAACGTCCGCCAGCACATGGAGATAATAGACTCAAACCGAGGCGTAATGTACGTTTCGGGCCAGCACTGCCCTTTTAACTGGGACTCCCTGACCATAGCGATACACCTCATTGCCGAAAAGCTGGATATGGATCCGATAGACATAGCAAGGCTGAACCTGCACGGGCCCGAGTCGCAGGACGACACAAACCCCGTTCCGAGCTTTGACATGTGCATAGAAGCAGGCAGGAAGCTTATGAACTGGCAGTGGCACAAATCAGGCACGAAAAAACTGCCCGACGGCCGGATGCACGGCATGAGCTTCCGCTATCAGATGTGCCCGCGTCACGCAGGCGCGCAGTATAAGTGCAAACTCGAATTCCGCGACGGGGTCGTGCATATGCCGACGCAGGGTCCGCTGTTCGGCGCCTATGTCGTCGAGTGCAACGCAATGGTCGTAGCCGAGGAGCTCGGTCTCAAGTACGAAGACGTCAGCATCGATTACGATTACCGCGCGCCGTTCCAGGCTTACGGCGGGGGATCTGACGGCACGACTGCCTCGGCGTGGGTAATGAAAGAATGCGCGAACAAACTGCGGTATATGATACTGCAGGCTGCCATAGAAGCAGCGGAGAACCCGCCGCCGCCCGCCATGTTCGGCCCCCCGCCGACGCCGCCGGGGCCGTTTAAGGGCCTCAAACCTGAAGACCTTGATTTAGTCGGCGGCAGAGTCGTAATAAAAGCGGAACCAGAAAAAGGCGTGCCGCTTTCCCAGGCTACAAATCAGAACCTTTTCGCCACGCACACCGGAAGACCGCCCCTGTCGGTCTGGTCGACCGGTGAAATGGGAAAGCAGCTCGACGTCATGAACACCGCTTTTTGCGAAGTGGCTGTTGACACAGAGACGGGAGAAGTTGAGATTCTGCGCTTTGGCGCGGTTGCCGACCCAGGGCTTGTCCTGCGTCCGATCTCCCTCGAAAGCCAGATAGATCAGGTCATGTATTTCAGCCAGGGCTGCCAGCTGCTTGAGGACTTCATATTTGACGAGCGCACAGGCGTGCTGCTCAACAACAACATGTTAGATTATAAAAAACCGGGCATACTCGACGCAGCAGCAGTCGACAGGCTGTTCCTTGAGTCGCGCGGAAGTAACGGCGCTTACGGCGCGAGTGGATCAGCCACTCAATGGCAAATACACATCTTGTCATAATAGCAATTTACAACGCCACAGGCGTCTGGGTAGACCCACCCGCGACGCCTGACAAAGTACTGAAGGCTCTGGGAAAGATATAAGGTAGCTGCTCCCGGCGCCTTGCGCTGATACGGCTATTTCCGAGCAGTTACCTATTAAGAAAGGAGCAATGACATGCAATCGGCATTAAAAAAAGAAAACCACTACACATACGCTGACTACTGTACATGGCCCGAGGATGAACGGTGGGAGATAATCGACGGCGTTGTGTACTCAAAGTATGCGCCTTACGACGCTACGTATGCAAAGGCTTCGCCTGTAGTGTCTCATCAGTCTGTTTTATTTGAACTGGCGGTACAGTTAAGAGACTTTCTAAAAGGACATAAATGCAAAGTATTTATTGCGCCGGTGTCCGTGAGGCTGAATGCCGACACCGAAGACAATACCGTAGTGGAGCCTGATATTCTTGTCGTCTGTGATGAGTCTAAGATAGACGGCAAAGGCGTAGTAGGCGCGCCTGATTTTATCGCGGAAGTCCTGTCGCCGTCTACTGCAAGGTATGACAAGATAACAAAATGTAACCTTTATCAGCGCTCAGGTGTGCGCGAATACTGGATCGTTGACCCCGACAGAAAGACTGTAACGGCTCATACGCAAGATGACGGAGCGAATTACGTTGCACAAACCTACGATAAACACGACACCGCTGTGCCGGTAGGGGTATTAGAAAACTGCACAATCAATCTGACCGACGTATTTGGCGATTAGAAAAACTATGTCAGAAAGTTAGCAAAAGAACCAAGTCCCTTCTTTGCGTACGGGCTTGGTTCTTTTCGTTAAACTGTTGGACTTGCCTAGAAAGAGAACATCTCAGACGGCCAGACAATTATGAAGACCATCGAACCGCGTTCGTCAAAAGCAGCTCCCCATCCGTATACCAAACGTTCAAAAGACTCTATTACATAACCGTCCTGAAGATGATCGGTCGTATCGTAGGGATCGGCGAGAATCAGTACATCGTCCTGGGTATCTTCCGTACCCATATCGTCATAACCGATGATCACCTGCCAGTGACCGCCCCATTCGTTCCATCCTACTATTATCGGAATACCATTGCGAAGGAAAAACGGTATAAGGCCGTCATAGCTCAAGCCTTCGTATATGTTATAATCGCCTATGCTGTCGTCGTCGTCGAGATCGTCGGTACTCAGATATGACAAGTTAATATCCAGTGCTTCGACAATCTGTATCATACCGTCCAATGTAGTGGCGCCCTCAACATCATTTTCGCGAAAACCAGCAAGGCTGAACTCAGTCTCGTCACCCATAATCTCGAACCAATCCAGAACGATCCTGATGGATGAAGGCCCGCACGTCCACTCTGAAGCCTGCTGCGACGTTCTGAAACCATCAAGCAGGATCAAGGTGTCTGAAATCCCTTCTGCTCCGCCGTAGAAATCGAGCTGCGGGTAATATGGCGAGCCTACATGCTCAGCTTGACGGTAATAATCGCTTCCTGCAGGCCCCGCCATGCCGTTTTCGCCGGCTCCAGCTTTAGTGTACTCATAACCGGAAGCGGCCAGATCCCCCGCGGTATCTCCGTAAGGGATGAGCATATCATCTGTTGTGTTAATTGTCCTTCTGGGAGCAGGTACGCTGTATGCAAGGCCGTCGCCAAATACCGGGGTATAAGCGGAAGCGTCATAGTCGGCAGGGTAAATCGCAAAAATCACAGGCATCCCGTAACCGGCGCTGAGCCCGAAATCCCGGTCAAAATTCTGCGTCCAGTCCCAGTACAGCCTCTCATAAGACTGAACATTCACACCGTCATTGAGATGATCGGTCGTATCATAAGGGTCT
>Ga0099364_10011866_pt1 | contig 11825 bp, 8 predicted proteins | sample TergutTh196P3_FD_73070 | JGI IMG/M metagenome (GOLD analysis project Ga0099364, IMG submission 73070) | Microcerotermes parvus P3 segment gut microbial communities from Pointe-Noire, Republic of the Congo - Th196 P3 | ecosystem: Host-associated > Arthropoda: Insects > Digestive system > Gut ...
TTATTGCAACTGCAAAGAGGCTGGGTGCAAGGGTAGAAGCCTTTGACACAAGGCCTGTTGTGGAAGAGCAGGTAAAATCCCTGGGTGCAAGGTTTGTTAAAATTGACCTTGGCGAAACAGGACAGACAGAGCAGGGCTATGCCAGGGAACTTACCCCCGAGCAGATAGAGATGCAGAGGAAGGCTCAGGCCAGGGTCTGCGCCCAAAGCGATATAGTGATAACCACTGCAAAGGTTTTCGGAAGAAAGGCGCCGGTCTTATTAACCAAAGATATGTTAACCCAGATGAAGAGCGGCTCAATAATTATTGATATGGCAGTAAAGACAGGGGGCAATGTTGAAGGCTCAGACCCTGTAAGGGATGTGGTGCTTGAAAACGGCGTTACGATAATCGGGGGTGATACTCTGGAGCGTTATGTGCCAAAAGATGCGTCGGGGATGTTCTCCGGGAATATTTTTGCCATGCTTGAACATTTCTGGGATTCTGAAAATAAATTATTTAAGGTAGACCCCTCTGATGATATAATGGCAGGCTGCCTTATTACGAATGACAATAAAATTGTTCATAATAGCTTTAAGGAATAAAAGGAAAAAACTATGGAAATAATGCTTTTAATTTTTATTTTTGTAATAGCAACATTTTTGGGTACGGAATTGATTTCGAAAGTCCCTTCCCAGCTCCACACGCCCTTGATGTCTGCGACTAACGCCATTTCCGGCATTACTGTGGTAGGCGCAATGATTGCATGTGCAGTTAATTCTACCGGCACCCTGGGGATGATTGTTTCATTTATTGCAATAGTGCTGGCTTCGATTAACGTTATAGGCGGTTACGCTGTGACTGAGAGAATGCTTGAGATGTTCAAAAGGAAGGAGGGCAAATGAGCAATTTAAACAACCTCGCCTATATGATTGCCTGTATTTTCTTTATTATAGGTATAAAAAAGCTTAACAAGCAGGCAACTGCGAAACAGGGAAATTTCCTCTCTGCGATAGGAATGTTAATTGCAGTCGTGGCAGTCTTCTTTGAGAATGAAATGGTTCAGTCCTGGAATGGTTCAAACTGGATGCAGAACGGCTATCTCTGGGTTATTATTGCAATAATTATAGGCTCTTTTATAGGGCTGGTCTGGGCTAAAAAAGTAAAAATGACCGGGATGCCGGAACTTGTTGCCCTCTTTAACGGTTTCGGCGGTCTTGCCTCAGCCCTGGTTGCATTTTCACAGTTCTGGATTAATCCCCTGGGAGAAGATATAGTCACTTCCATTTCCATTGGTTTAACCATACTAATAGGGGCAGTTGCCTTCTCCGGTTCCATGCTTGCCTGGGCTAAACTTTCGGAAAAGGTTTCAGGCCGTGCGGTATTGTTTAAAGGACAGAAGCCATTAAATTTATTATTACTGCTTGTAATTATTGCAACGATGGTGATTTATGCTGTTCCCGGCATGGATCCAGAGTTGAAGTTTGTTTCTGTGTTTATACTAATGGGAGTGTCCCTGGTCTTTGGCTTAACGATAGTACTGCCTATAGGCGGCGGAGATATGCCTGTAGTCATTTCACTTATGAACAGCCTTTCCGGTCTTGCAGCAGCGGCGGCAGGATTTATTATTTCAAATACCGTGCTTATAGTAGCAGGCTGTCTTGTAGGGGCATCGGGAATTATACTTTCGATCATTATGTGCAAGGCTATGAACCGCTCGATAAGCAACCTCCTTTTCAGCGGCTTTGGTGCGGCTGATGCAGTTTCCAGCAAGGGAGGTCCCCAGTCGGAACCCAAGGCTGTTTCTGTGGAAGATGCCTATATGATACTGGAAGCCGCACAGTCAGTGGTCTTTGTGCCGGGTTACGGCATGGCAGTTGCACAGGCACAGCATGTTGTGAAGGAACTGGCAGTTAAGCTCGAAGAAAACGGGGCAGAGGTGAGTTTCGCGATTCACCCTGTTGCAGGCCGCATGCCCGGCCATATGAATGTGCTATTGGCGGAGGCAGATGTATCTTACGACCAGTTAAAGACCATGGACGAGATGAACCCTGCCATGCCCATGCAGGATGTTGCCATTGTTATAGGTGCGAATGATGTTGTAAACCCTGCGGCCGCAATGGATAAATCTTCTCCCATCTACGGAATGCCGATAATAAAGGCACATGAGGCAAAGACTGTCTTTGTACTAAAACGCGGAAAGGGCAGGGGATTCAGCGGCATAGAGAATGAGCTTTTCTACTACCCCAATACCCTAATGATTTATGGGGATGCGAAGGCGACCATATCTGCTCTGGGAAGTGAGTTTAAGGGAGATTGAAAACTGCTTGCAGATTGAAAACTGCTTGACATGATTTAAATATTATGTCATAAATAATTTGTAAACAAAGATGTTTACCGGTCTGGGTGTATTCCCATCTGCCGGTATGCATCTTTTTTTTTGGCTTGACGGAGGAAAAGGGGATTGGATAAATAATGTTTGGAAAAACATCTGTCGGAATTGATTTGGGAACCTGTAATACTCTTGTGTATATTGCCGGGAAGGGAATACTTATCAGGGAGCCTTCTGTTGTAGCCATAGAAATGAACACCAATAAAGTCATGGCTGTGGGAACTGACGCAAAAAAAATGCTGTATAAAACTCCTGGTTCCATTCAAGTAATCAGACCCTTAAGAGGCGGTGTAATTGCCGATTTGGAGTCCACCGAAAAAATGATCAGGTTTTTCCTTTCTGTTACAGTTCCCAGGTACAAATTGATTAAGCCCAGAATGGTAATTGGGATTCCTTCCACAATAACTGAAGTGGAAAGGCGGGCAGTGGAGGAATGTGCATATAAGGTGGGTGCCAGGGAGGTAGTTGTAATACCGGAAAGCCTGGCTGCTGCCATAGGGGCTGATATTCCGATTAACGAACCTATTGGACATATGATCTGTGATATAGGAGGAGGTACTACCGAAATTTCAGTAATCAGTCTGGGTGATATGGTGGTTTCCAGCGCCATAAGAACGGCTGGTGATGACTTTGATGAAGCAATTATTAAATATGTAAGAAGCGAGCTTAACCTGATTATAGGGGGCACAGCAGCTGAAAGACTGAAAATGGAAATAGGAAATGCCTTCCCGGAAAAAAATATTGAGAAAGTGGAAGTTAAGGGAACAGATTCCACCAGCGGACTTCCCAAACGCATGGAAATAGATTCCGAACAGATTAGGGAGGCGATAAGGGATCCTGTGTATAAAATTGTTGATGAAATTAAATCCATATTAAGTGAAACCCCGCCGGAACTCGCTGCGGATGTGGTGGAACAGGGAATAGTTATGACAGGAGGCGCTTCACTCTTAAAGGGCTTTAGTAAGTTAATCTCAAAGGAAACCGGAGTGCCTGTGATCCTTGCACAGAATCCCATTGACTGTGTTGCAATAGGTGCGGGAAGGTACTTTGAAACCAAAGCCAGCGAATTTAAATGGAACTCAATCTGATGGAAAACGCGAGGTTTATTTTTGTGACAGGGGGAGTTGTTTCAGGGCTGGGAAAGGGAATTACCGCTGCGTCATTGGGAAGGCTATTAAAGCAAAGGGGACTTAAAGTAGCAGCCCTTAAACTGGATCCATATATGAATATAGATCCCGGTACCATGAGTCCGTACCAGCATGGGGAGGTTTTTGTTACCGATGACGGCGCGGAAACTGATCTGGATCTGGGGCATTACGAAAGGTTCATCGATGAAAACCTGAATAAGTATTCCAGCCTTACTTCCGGCAAAGTGTACTGGACAGTTTTGGAAAAGGAGAGAAACGGGGCATTCTCAGGATCTACTGTACAGGTAATACCCCATGTAACCCAGGAGATTAAAAACTTTATTTACAGGGGAAGAGAGAACAGTAAGGCAGAGGTTTTGATTACAGAAATAGGCGGTACTATCGGAGATATTGAAAGCCAGCCTTATATAGAGGCAATACGTCAAATAAGCCTTGAAACAGGAAGGGAAAATTGTCTTTTTATTCATGTGACTCTGGTGCCTTTTTTAAAAGCCTCCGGAGAGCATAAATCCAAACCCACCCAGCATTCTGTTAAACAGCTCCAGTCAATGGGAATTAATCCCAATATAATTATAGCAAGGGCTGATGAAGAAATTAATTCCAGCATTTTGGAAAAAATTTCACTTTTCTGCAATGTGAAGCCTGACTGTGTTATAGAAAATATTACACTGTCTTCCCTTTATGAGGCGCCCCTGGAGTTACATGCCAAGGGCTTTGATAGGGTGGTCTGCCGGGAACTGGGACTGAATCTCCCTGAAGCTGATTTAAGTGCATGGCAGAGTATGGTGGAGAAAATTTCCGCGCGGAAAAAAGAAGTTTGCATAGCAATAGTGGGGAAGTATGTAAAACTCCTGGATGCATATCTATCAATTATAGAAAGCCTTAATCATGCAGGATTTGAAGCAGGTGTATTTGTACGCATGGTTTTTATTGACAGTGAAGAGATAAACTTGAGAGGAGCTGAAAGCTTATTACAGGGAGTTGAGGGAATAATTATCCCCGGCGGATTTGGTGACAGGGGAATAGAAGGTAAAATAGAAACCTGCCGTTATGCGAGGGTGAATAATATTCCTTTTTTGGGCATCTGCCTTGGGATGCAGGTCGCTGTGATAGAATTTGCAAGAAATGTTTGTAATTTAAACGATGCTCATTCAGCAGAGTTTAACGCTGACACAGCAAATCCAGTAATACACCTGATGAACGGGCAGGAAGGAAAGCTTTTAACAGGCGGTACCATGAGGCTAGGCGCTTACCCCTGTGTCATTGCCGGGAACAGCAGGTTAAACGCTATCTATGGTCAAAATGAAATAAGTGAAAGGCACAGGCATAGATTTGAGTTTAATAATTCTTACAGGGAGTTATTTATAAAAAATGGTTTAAACCTTTGCGGTACATCACCGGACGGTAGTTTGGTAGAGGCAGTTGAACTAAATGAACATAAATTTTTTGTGGGTGTTCAGTTTCATCCGGAATTTAAAAGCCGTCCGAATAGACCGCACCCGCTGTTTTTAGGTTTACTTAATACAGTGATCAGCTCTCATTCTGATAATAGGAGTAAATAATGAATACTAAAATAGTTCTGGCATATTCTGGAGGTCTTGATACCACTGTAATTATTCCCTGGTTAAAGGAAAATTATCTGGACTGTGAATTAATTGCATGCTGCGTAGATGTTGGGCAATTGAGCAATTATGATGCGTTAAAAGAAAAGGCATTAAAAACAGGAGCAAACAAGGCAATTGTTATAGATGCTAAAGATGAGTTTATGAAGGATTATATTTTTCCCATGTTAAAAGCAAATTCAATATATGAAGAAAAGTATCTTCTGGGAACATCCATTGCACGCCCCCTGATTGCTAAAAAACTTGTTGATATTGCCATAAGTGAGGGAGCAGATTCCATCTGCCATGGTGCTACAGGGAAGGGGAATGATCAGATACGCTTTGAATTAACCATAAGGGCATTTCTCCCAAATATGAACATAATAGCACCATGGCGTTTGTGGAATATTAAGTCCAGGGAGGAAGCTGTAGATTTCCTTATTGAGCGGGGAATTGATGCGCCGTATAAAAAAGATCAGAGTTACAGCCGGGATGATAATATTTGGCATTTCAGCCATGAAGGCCTGGACCTGGAAGATCCGGGGAATGAACCTGATTATAAGGATCTATTAAAATTTTCTGTAATGCCGGAAGATGCACCGGATAAGGCCGAGTACATCGATATTGAATTTGACAGGGGAATTCCCGTTAAGCTTAACGGAAAAGCAATGCCGCCTGTAGAATTGATGAATGAGTTAAACGAAACAGGAGGAAGGAATGGAATAGGCATAGCCGACCTTGTGGAGAACAGGGTGGTGGGAATGAAGTCCAGGGGAATATATGAAACACCCGGTGGTACTATACTCTTTACAGCACACAGAGAGCTCGAAAGGTTGTGTTTGGACAGGAGGACATCGGATTTTAAAGACCTTGCTGCAAAAGAGCTGTCAAAACTAATATACGGTGGTGAGTGGTTTACACCCTTAAAAGAAGCCTTATGCGCCTTTGTTGACAAGACTCAGGAGCCTGTTACAGGGTCTGTGAAATTAAAATTATATAAAGGCAACGTAATTCTGGCGGGAACTTTTTCGCCTAATTCACTTTACAATATAGATATTTCAAGCTTTGAAACCGGTGAATTATACAACCACAAAGATGCCGAAGGGTTCATTAAGCTTTTGGGACTTCCCATGACGGTAAGAGCCTTAATGAGAGATAATGTTCCCATAAAAGTTGGAACTGTGGAGAAGCGGAGTTAGTATGAAATTATGGGGAGGCCGGTTTTCCAAAGAAATTAACGGCAAGGCAAATGATTTTAATTCTTCTTTTGGTTTTGATAAAAGGTTATATAAGCATGATATAACCGGCAGTATCGCCTATGCGAAAATGCTTGGGAAACAGGGCATAATAAGCGAAGAAGACTCTATATTAATCATTAAATCACTGGAAAGCATATTAGGCGATATAGAAAGCGGTACTCTTTCCATGGATTCTGCACATGAAGACATACATTCTTTTGTGGAAGCAGAACTTGTAAAGAGAATAGGAGAAGCCGGAAAGAGATTACATACGGGGAGGAGCAGGAACGATCAGACAGCACTGGATATGAGAATGTATGTTAAAGATGAGATTAATGAAGTATCTCAATTAATTATTGCATTAATGGAAGTCCTGCTTAAAACAATTGAAAAACATTTTAATACCATAATGCCTGGTTTTACCCATATGCAAAAAGCCCAGCCTGTTACCCTTGCACATCATTTAATGGCTTATGTTGAGATGTTTAAGAGGGATTATGAAAGGTTAAGGGATTCATATAAAAGAACTGATATTATGCCGCTTGGCTCTGGTGCATTGGCCTCTACTGTATTTAATATAGACAGGGAATTTCTGAGAGAAAAACTGGGCTTTTCTTCTATAAGCGCCAATAGTATGGATGCCGTTTCTGACAGAGATTTTTGCATAGAATATTTATCCTGTCTTTCATTAGTAATGATGCATTTAAGCCGTTTCTGTGAAGAATTAATAATATGGTCTACAGATTCATTTAATTTTATTTCAATATCGGATGACTTCTCCACCGGATCTTCTATAATGCCGCAGAAAAAGAATCCTGATATAGCAGAATTAATAAGGGGAAAAACAGGGCGTGTTTACGGCTCTTTAATGGGGCTTTTAACAATGATGAAAGGGCTCCCCCTTTCTTACAATAAAGACATGCAGGAGGACAAGGAAGCTGTGTTTGATGCAAGTGATACTGTTAAAACATCGCTTTCTGTGTTTACCAGCATGTTTAGTGCTATTGAGTTTTACGAAAAAACCATGTATGAAAGTACTCTTTCCTCATATACAAATGCAACAGATGCTGCAGACTGGCTTGTAAAAAAAGGACTGGCTTTCAGGGATGCACATGAAATAACGGGGAAACTTGTTTTATATGCCATAGATAAAAATATAAGAATAGAAGAATTAAGTGCAGATGAAATAAAAAACATATTAAATGAAAAGAAAGATATTTTTGACAATACTTTCTTTGATGCAATATCTATTGAAAAATCTGTGGAAGCAAGGTCTTTACCCGGAGGTCCTGCTGAATCTGCCATGAAGATTGCTGTTGAGAATGCAAGGAGGTTTATAGAAAATGTCAGACAGGTATGAGAATCCCCTATGCAAGCGCTATGCAAGCACTGAAATGCAGAGCATTTTTTCTGATGATAATAAATTTTCTACCTGGCGGAAACTCTGGATTGCTCTTGCAGAAAGCCAGAAAGAGCTGGGTATTGATATAAGCGATGAGCAGATTGCAGTAATGAAAAAATATGAAAATGATATAAATTATGAAGATGCGAGGAAATTTGAAAATGAAACCCGGCATGATGTTATGTCGCATATTCTCGCCTATGGGAAACAATGCCCGGCAGCCAAGCCCATTATTCATCTGGGTGCTACTTCATCTTATGTGGGGGATAATACCGATATAATTATTCAAAGGGAAGCATTATTAAGGATAAAAAAACTTTTAATTAATGCGATAGATAAACTCTCACTCTTTGCAGAAAAATATAAAGCTCTGCCCTGTCTTGCCTTTACACATTTTCAGGCAGCACAGCCAGTAACAATGGGAAAAAGAGCTTGTACCTGGATTCAGGATCTTGTTTTAGACCTGGAGCAGCTTGATTTTATTTTAAAAAATTTTAAGTTTTTTGGCTGCAGGGGGACTACAGGTACAAGTGCAAGTTTTTTAAGTCTTTTCGAAGGCGATCATGAAAAGGTGAAGAAACTTGAGAAAATGATTGCAGAAAAAATGGGATTTGATTCTATATACCCTGTAAGCGGCCAGGTATACTCGCGAAAGGCAGATTATTATGTTTTGTCTGTTTTATCCGGCATTGCACAGAGTGCATATAAGTTTTCCAATGATATACGGCTATTATCGCATTTAAAGGAAATTGATGAGCCATTTGAAGAATTGCAAGTAGGATCTTCAGCGATGGCATATAAGCGAAACCCTATTAGGAGCGAAAGAATTGCATCCCTTGCAAGGTTTATTATGGTAGATGTATTAAACCCTGCCTTAACTGCAAGTTCGCAATGGCTGGAAAGGACGCTGGATGACTCTGCCAATAGACGCATAACTATTCCCGAGGCATTTCTTGCAGCAGACAGTATATTATCGCTTTTAATCAATATTTCCAGCGGAATGAGTATTAATGAGAATATTGTGAAAATGAATCTGAACAAAGAAATTCCCTTTATGGTAACAGAAAATATTCTAATGTACTGTGTTAAAAAGGGAGGAGACAGGCAGGTTTTGCATGAAAGAATACGCCTTCATTCATTGGATGCCATAAAAGAGATTAAAGAAAATGGCAGGGAAAACGATCTTATTGATAGAATAATTAATGACAGTGAATTTTTTCTTACAAGAGATGAAATTGATAAATTAATAAATGCAGAATTATTCACCGGCTGTGCCAAAGAGCAGACTGAGGACTATTTATTAATGGTGAAAGATATATTGATTAAAAATGAAAGTTTACTAGGCATAGATGTGAATATTAAGGTGTAGGGAGGATTATATGCTTACGGCAGTAGTTGGAATAAACTGGGGTGATGAAGGGAAGGGACGCATGGTGGATCTTCTTTCAGCCGGGTATGATATAATTTGCAGGTATCAGGGCGGCAATAATGCAGGGCATACTGTTGTAAATGATAAGGGGAAATTTATTTTAAATCTAATTCCTTCAGGGATTTTGCGTGAGGAAGTAGTAAATATTATGGGAATGGGCATGGTAATAGATTTGGAGCATCTTTGCAGTGAAATTAATACACTTGAAGATAAAGGCATAAGAGTAACTTCAGCAAATCTAAAGATAAGTGATAAGGCATTTATATGTTTACCCTATCATAAAATGCAGGACATTCTGGAAGAAGACAGGCTGGCAGGTAAGAAATACGGCTCTACAAGGCGCGGCATTGCTCCTGTATATGGTGATAAGTATATGAAAAAAGGGCTCCGCATGGGGGATTTACTTTACCCAGATACATTAAAACAAAAAATCCGCGATATATTGGATTGGAAAAATTTAATTTTAAAATCATATTCAGAAAAAACCGAAGAGGAATCTATTTTGTCCTGGCTTGAAGAGTATGGAAAACCTTTACTGCCTTTTATTGCAGATATTACAGATTATTTATCCATGGCGCATAAAAATAATAAAAAGATATTGTTTGAAGCCCAGCTGGGTTCTCTAAGGGACATAGATTATGGTATATACCCATTTACTACCTCATCAAATACCCTTGCTTCCTATGCACCGATAGGTGCCGGTATTCCAGGTGAAAAACTTGATACAGTAATAGGTGTAATGAAGGCTTATTCCAGCTGTGTGGGGGAGGGCCCCTTTGCTGTGGAAATGTTTGGGGAAGAAGGTAATTCTCTGCGTGAGGCTGGGGCAGAATATGGAGCTGCTACGGGACGGCCCAGAAGGGTAGGTGCATTTGATGTTCCTGCAAGCTGTTATGGGATAAAAATGCAGGGTGCCGGTGAAATTGCTTTTACAAAGCTGGATGTTCTCTCATATATGGATAAAATTCCTGTATGCGTTGCATATGAAGTTAGGGGTAAAAAAATTCAAAATTTTCCCTGCGGTGATGATTTAGTTTATGCAAAGCCGGTATACGAGTATATGGACGGTTTTAAAAAAGATATATCAGGCTGCAGGAAGCAGTCAGATTTACCCAAGGAAGCTCTTGCTTACATAAAGTTTATAGAAGAAAAAGTTTCTTGTAAGATTAAATATGTTTCTGTTGGAGCCGGCAGAGATAATTATTTGGTAATGGATTAAGGTTATTATTGTATGTGCGGAATTTTTGGTTATATTGGAAAAGAAGACGCTGTCCCGCTGGTTCTGGATGGATTAAAAGACCTTGAATACAGAGGTTATGATTCATCCGGGATTGCAGTTTTTGGCTCCGGAGGTTTTTCCACTGTTAAACAGAAAGGAAGACTCTCACAACTGGAAGATCGTTTGAAGGAAATGCCGCTTTCAGGAAATGCAGGAATAGGGCATACAAGATGGGCTACACATGGGGAGCCTTCTGATATAAATTCACATCCGCATATTGGAAATAAAAATAAAATTGCCGTAGTTCATAACGGTATTATAGAAAATTATAAAGAGATAAAAGAATTCCTGGAAAATAAGGGAATTAATTTTCTCTCTGAAACAGACAGTGAAGTTATTGCACAGCTTGCAGAGTATTATTACAGTGGGGACTTACTATCAACAATAATCAAGATTATTGATGTTCTGGAAGGTTCCTATGCACTGGGTATAATGTGCGTTGATGATCCTGATGTACTGGCTGCTGTAAAAAAGGACAGTCCCCTTATTGCGGGGGTAAGCAACAAGGGTAATTTAATTGCATCAGATGTACCTGCTATTTTGAAACATACAAATCAGGTATATTACCTTAACGACAGGGAAATAACCTTTCTTACAGAAAATGATATTAAATTTTATAACAGCAGGAACGAAGTTATAGACAAAAAAATCGATATTGTTAACTGGGAACCGGGAAGTGCTGATAAAAATGAGTATTCTCATTATATGCTTAAAGAAATTATGGAACAGCCAAAAGTTATAAATGAGACTATTAAAAGTATGGCTCTTAACGGGAAAAACAGGGATGTTATTAACAGTATAGATATAAGAAAATTCAATAAAATTGTCATCACTGCCTGTGGTTCTGCGTATAATGCAGGATCTGTTGCAAAATATGTTTTTGAACGCCTGTGCAGAATCCCTGTAGAAGTAGATATTGCCAGCGAGTTCCGTTATAGAGATGCAATTATTGATGAAAAAACGATGGTTATATTGATTAGCCAGTCCGGTGAGACTGCCGATACCATTGCAGCATTAAGGGAAGCAAAAAATAAAGGTTCATATACCTTATCCATTGTAAACGTGCTGGGAAGTACAATTGCAAAAGAGTCTGATTTATGCATCTATACTGAAGCAGGTCCTGAAATAGCAGTTGCAACAACTAAGGCCTTCAGTTGTCAGCTTATAGTTATATATAATCTTGCTGTCGAATTTGCTTTTTATTTAGGTAAAATTACCGGCGAAATAAAAGAAAATCTTCTTAATGAGATTGCTTTACTGCCGGATAAATCAATGGAACTACTAAATCAAATAGACTCCATTCAAAAATATGCATCAGAGTGCGTTATTTATAAGAGTATTTTCTTTATAGGACGCA
>Ga0099364_10011867_pt1 | contig 11824 bp, 10 predicted proteins | sample TergutTh196P3_FD_73070 | JGI IMG/M metagenome (GOLD analysis project Ga0099364, IMG submission 73070) | Microcerotermes parvus P3 segment gut microbial communities from Pointe-Noire, Republic of the Congo - Th196 P3 | ecosystem: Host-associated > Arthropoda: Insects > Digestive system > Gut ...
TATATTCATTACATCAAGGAGTTCTGTTTTACAATTTGACATGTCCGGCAGGCTTGTCAAGTCAATTGATTGTGGTGGTATTGTATCGACTAATGTAACAGTCGATACGGTAAAAAGAGAATTGTATGTTCCGGTTGGCGATAAAATTCAGCGTTATAATTATGCAGGTAACTTGGTAAGAGAGTATTCCTTGAACGTAACAAACATCTCCTCTTGCCTTTTTCATGATGATATTCTGTGGGTTATATCGTATGTCGTTCAACCTGACAGAAGCGCCATTTATACAATCAATAAAATTAATCCTTCAACCAATCAATTAATCACCCTTCCTTTTGAAAAGATAAACATGCCCCTGCAAGCGCCAACCGGCGGGTTTGTACAACTAGGCATAGTCTGTCTTCTCACGACTTATAATGAAGATGTAGTTGTTTCTTTTGAGACTGACCCTGTATTGTACGGTATTCAACAGGATAAAGTCATTCCTTTGATTCAGTGGCAAATCAATCCTCCGTCTAAAGACACGGGCGACCGGGGAACACGCGCCAATGGTTTTACCGGCGAATATCTATTTATTAACTGTCTTTGCGATAAAAAGTATTATGTCTACCTGGAAAACATGCAAACCGGAGCAAACTATACTGCAAACAATATCAATGATGACGTCTTTCATTCAAGCGGTGAGTGCACTATCAAATTGGTAGGGAAAAACGGCTACTTCGCTTTTCACAAAGAAAAAGATGCAATCACCGGAAACAGTGTCGGAGGTATTCCTTTAAAGAACGGCCCGGTTGTATTTATTGCTAAAACCAAATAAACGACAAATATGAAAAAGAATTATTATATTCTTTTGATGATGTGTATACTGTTGCTTTCATGCAACAGAGAGGTGAAAAAGGGTGAATTATTAGAAATTCCGGTTGATATTGACCGGAATTTCTCTCTGCCTTTATCGGATATAGCAGACGAAATCATAGCGATAGACCTGGAGCTTACAAACGAAAGTTTAGTAAATCCGGATCACATACAATCTGTTCTGCTCCTGGAAAACGATGTAATTATTGCGGAAGCGGACAAAATTCTTGTCTTCAACAGAGACGGAAAATATGTTCGCGCCATTGGTTCTATGGGACAAGGGCCGGGAGAGTTTACGAGAATCCGAAATACAGCTTTGGATAAAAACAATAAATACTTGTATGTCATCAACTTCGATTACAAAATTATTTGTTATGATTTGATGACCGGTAATTATGTTAAAGAAAGTTCCCGAATGCGACAAATTGAGCCAATAAAAGACATCAATTATATGAATGATGAATTATTGCTGCTTGCTGAACCATCCGGGAATGATGAAAAGGGATATTTCAAACTTTCAGCATTGTATCATTTCAATAATGAGTTTCAAATCATAGATAGTGTTATAATCCGGAAGAATTATTTTGGACAGGCGTTTAGAATCAACGATTTTAACAGAGATTATATTCTATTCGGAAACTCAAATTTTTATGTATACTGTTCCGAAATCTATCCTGATATGTCAATGCCAAGTCAGGTTCAGACCAATCCATCTGAAATTGTTTTGCGGGATACGCTGTATCGTTTCGAGAATAATCATCTGATTCCCGAATTGAAATTGAAATTCAAAAATAACGGAATAGGTGCGGATAGAAACAAGTTTATTCATATTTACAGCATATATCGCAGTTCCCGTTATATTTTTGCTTATTACAGGAATGGTCTGAATAAAAATTATTGTCATTTTTGTTATGATACAAAGACGGGGAAAGGCTATACTATGCAGGATGGATATACAGATGATATCAACAACATAGAAAAGCGGATCGACATGCATCCATTCAATTTAAATACTGAAATATTTTATTATTGGTATACCCACATGAAACCGGACGATCTTGAAGAACCGAATCCGACTCTTTATATTGGCAAACTTAAAAAATAACTTTATAAATCATTACCATGATTCGAATTGCCTGTAAATTATAAACTTATGAAAAAAATATTATTTTTAACCTGGATTATCCCACTCACATTATCAGGTCAGCGCTATATCAGTGGTCGCATTACCGATGCCAAGGACGGCAATCCCATACCTGCAGTTACAGTTTTTTTTACCAACACGACAGTTGGCACCACCACAGATACTGAGGGCAATTACAGGCTCGAAATACCGGGAGAAGGAAGTTATAGTTTGACCGTCTCGCATGTAGGATATCAATCTGTGATCAAAGATATTGAGCCGGGAATAGCGTCTATCGTATTTAATGTAGCCATGTATATAAAAGAATTAGATGAGGTAGAGATAGTTACACAAGTCCGATTCCGCCAAAGAGACATCAATCTTTTTTGGAGAACATTATTAGGAAAGAATCCGTCCCGCAGAACGATTCAGGCAACAAATCCCGAAACAGTTTACTATTACTACAATCCCGAAACGCGGATATTGAAAGTTACCTGTCGAGAACCTATACAAATCATCAACTATGAAACAGGGTATCACATTCAATGTGTACTTGATAATTTCACGCACGATTACAACACAGCGCACTCTGAGTGGAGTCATCAATGCGTTTTTACCGAGCTTGAACCTGCAAATCTCAGACAAAAAAACAATTGGGAAGCCAAAAGGGAAGAAATCTATAAGGTTTCTCTTACAAAATTTATTAAATCGCTGTACAATAATACATTGCATAATGATGGATATGTGTTAGCCAATTTCCTCCCAACTTCCGACCCCTCAAATCCTTTCAGTCTCTCCATATTATCTCAGGACTCTATTTTATCAACCATTTCAGATGATAACAGTAAAACATTGGATTTATCTAACCACCAGATTTTACTTCTATGTTATGGCCGTTCTATCACCGATTATGATTTGGAACGATTGGAACAATTGCAGTACGCAAATAGAAACTATGGAGGGCTTTTCTCTATAGGACGTTCAGCACTTGGAATTTCAGAAGGCCAACCAATTGAACAGTTGGATGACCATGGTTTATTCAGAAACCTGCTGCAAGGTAAATTCATTCGTATTTTTCCAGACGGTTCCTACGCGAACAAATTATGGATGAATCCCGTCAATGCCTCAGAAACACTTTTGGGACTAAGCATGAGATTGCCGTTAGAATACCTTCCTGAAGGGCATATGCCTTCGGGAACGATAGAGGATTTTTCTTTTGACAATAACCAATACTGGTATGCAAACATTTCTGCCGACATCGACCAGCGTTTCAATGAGCAATTGCGGATATTCCCTCAGGAAAAGCTCCACCTGCATACCGACCGCGATTATTATGTACCCGGTGAAAAGATATGGTTTAAAGCCTACGTTACAGATGCCGCTTCCCATCAGTATCCGACTGACAGCCGGTATGTGTATGTTGAACTGATCAGCTCTGTGGATACGCTTATCAACAGGGTGATGGTACGTCCAGAAGAAGGTATGTTCCATGGATATTTGCCTATTAATGAAATCATTCCCGAAGGCGATTATACGCTTCGCGCCTATACGCGGTATATGGAAAATCTGGGAGATGATTACTTTTTTAAAAAGAACATCCAAATAGGCGCTCTTTCATCTGCCAATTCCCAAGTGTCCCCAACGTCCCAATCGTCCCAAAGAGCCGAAAATGAGGGAAACAGTGAAAATGGAGAAAGCCTTGGAAATCGGGGAGGAATACAAGATGATTTCGATGTTACCTTTTTCCCTGAAGGAGGAAACTTGCCTGAAGGTGTTTTGAGTAAAGTTGGTTTCAAGGCTCTCAACATTAATGGTTATCCAGAAAAGATTACAGGTGCGTTGATTGATGAAAATGGAGTTGAGATTGTTTCGGTCGAGACTTTTTATGCAGGTATGGGCGCGTTCGATTACAAGGCGGAAAAAGGGAAAAAAATCTTTTTAAAATGCAAGAACATAAACGGACTAGAGAGACAATTCGAACTTCCTCAACCTCTCCCACAAGCCTACTCATTAGCTGCTTATCAGCAAAGTGACAGTTTGTTGATTAAGGTTAACAAAGCCATTCATACTCCAGATATACCTTGTTACTTACTTGCACACTGCCGAGGTGAGGTGCTCTATTTCGCCGAATGGGATAAAGTGAAAGAGAGTATCTTATTTGAGGAAAGACAATTTCCTGCCGGCATCATTCAGTTTGTTTTGTTCGACGAGCAGATGAATCCATTAAGCGAACGGTTGGTGTTCAATAAAAATTATGATAGGGCAAAAGTCGAATTTCAAACCGACAAGGCATCGTATAAGAGCCGGGATCATGTGGTATCCACATTATCGATTTCCGATGCTGCCGGAAATCTTCTCAAAGGCCATCTGTCTGTAGCCATTACGGACGATAAGGATATAACAGTTGATTCTTCAACTACAATCTTGTCAACGTTGCTGCTCTCGTCCGAATTGAGAGGATACATTGAAGACCCAGCCTGGTATTTGCAGGACAATACCGCATCAGTTATCGCCTTAGACTATTTGATGCTGACGCATGGATGGAGGAGGTATGCTATCCCTGAGTTAATCCAGGGAAATCCAAAGCATCCCCAGATTCTGTTTCAAACAAGTCAGCAAATATCAGGCAAAGTCCAAACCCTGACACGACCCAGACCTGTAACAGACAGCGAAATATCCATTTTGACGAATGACGGGGATTTTGGTTTAACGTCTACGGACGAACAGGGTGAATTTATATTTCAGGATTTTGAATACCCCGACAACACCCCCTTTTATATACAGGCGTTAAGCACGAGAGGAAACAGTCAGGTTGAACTTGTGGTGGATGAGGAATCTTTTCCTAAATTAATCCATGCAGTACAAAGCCCCTTCGAAGAAATTCCGGCAATTAGGAATGAAACGATAATCGACTTAAAACCTGACGCTTTCATCACAAAAGCAGAGCAACGCTCAATGTATGATGATGATATGAGGATGATTTATTTAGATGAAGTGGTAGTTACAGCGTTAAGAATTGAAAGGAAAAATGAAACACGGCTTCAGTATTGGGCAAATTCAAGTGCTGATGTGACCATACGAAGAGAAGAGATTGAAAGGAATAATCCCTTAACTGTTACTGAATTGCTTAGCAGTATTCCCAGCATAAGGGTATTAAACGACGGAGGTATCATCATCAGGGAGGCAGGAAATCTTTTTAATGCCTATCAGCCTCTTGTTTTAATTGATGGAATATCGGTATTGTCGGTGGAAAGCGTCAGCGTTTCTGAGGTGGAGAGTATAGATGTTTTCACAGGAGGCAGGGCTGCCGTATTTGGTACACGCGGAGCTGGTGGCGCCATCAGTATCACAACCAAACAAGGAATAACAGGCAGTAACCGTGAAGAAGAAACAACGAATTATATTGTTTACACTCCGTTAGGCTATCAAAATCCAGTGGAATTTTATTCGCCTGTCTACGAAACATTGGAATCCAAACATCTGACCATTCCTGATTTTCGGACTACCATCTTCTGGAAACCCGACATCGTTATTTCCAATGAGGAAGAGGGGACAACTTTTGATTTTTATACATCCGATTTTCAGACAACCTATTCCGTTGTGATCGAAGGATTAACCACGGATGGAAGAATCATCCGACAAGTAGAAAAAATTCAAGTTGAATAAAATCGGGTTCATTTGACTTCTTTATCTTGAACAGTATTTTGGGCTATATCCAACTGCCTGTTTTGAAAAGTATATGGACTGCATTTTGTATCAAAAGATTAGATGTTGTTTCCCGTCATGCTCAGACGGGAATGATACCTCATTGTATCGTGATACAACAGGATTGATACATTTTTTGCAACAAATTCTACAGATTAGCTTTTATTTTTACACAAAAGCTATTATTTTTGTACGGCTGTTTCCTTACAGGAAGGTTTTCGTTGTATTTTATGTGCAGTCTGATAAACGTAAACCGACAGCCGGATTATTCAGACTGCACCGGCTTTTATACTTTACCAGGGCAGTCGATTGTTCCACCCGGCGGCAGCCATAACGCCAGGGTGGGATGATAAGGGTTGCACCGTCCATGCAATCGCCGGTTATCCGGCAATGAAAATCAAACGACTGGCGAGACCCTAATGATGATTCGGACCTGTGGCTCCCTGTCCGGCTATTCCTCTCTTGAGTCAGAGTCGGAACAGGGTCGGAAACAGAGGAAAATTAAATGTCGGTATTCAATCATCTCTGGTTGTTGCAATATGCCAAGTATGGATTAACAGACGGATGATGGAAATGCAATAAAAAATAGTTTTAACAACATGAAATTTATATTAAGTAAGCTATGACTAAAAAAAACGTATTGTTATTTTTTTTAACGATTTTCGCAACAGGGTGTGTATCAGACAAACAATCTTCCGACAGTATACCCTTTATTGACGTCCGGAAGAACTACCCTGAAAAAGAAATTGTATTGACCGATATTGCCGATATTTCCTATCTGCATTTAAGCACGAAAAACGAAGATTACCTTTACAAAGGCGGTATACAGGATATAACAGAAAATACAATTTTAGTTTTTGACTGGGCAACAAACAGTGTCCTTTTCTTTTCCAGAGATGGAAATCCCAGGTCGCGGTTTAACCGTTTGGGGCAAGGCCCGGAAGAATATCCTGGTTTGCCTTTTTGGGATGGAGTGTATGATGAAGCAAGTGATGAGGTTTATATACCTGCAGCTTCTGGTATTGGTCCTTCTCTCATTTATGTGTATTCATCAGCCGGTGAATACAGACGGAAATTAAACCTTCCACAAGGAGTTCGCATTGACCAAATGGTTTTTTTTGACGATCAGTCCATATTGTTACACGACGGATTTAAACTAATGAATAAAACTTACAGACGAATAGCAGGAGATCATTCGGCTTTCTCCCCCCAATTGAATGATTCATCTTTCTTACTTGTCTCCAGGATTGACGGAAAGGTATTGGAATATGTGGAAGTGCCAAGTCCTGTTTTACCCATTAGTGGCGGCTCAGCCAGCCCTGTATTTTTTACTTATCAACGTATCGTAAAATGTTCGGACGGATATCTTTTGTGCAATCCCGAAAACGACACGATTTATCTGTACAACAAAGATAAATCGCTGACACCCATTCTGCGTAAAATCCCTTTATTGAGCGAATCAAACAGGCGTGTTTTGAATAATTGCATAGATGTTGGAAAGTATCAATTTATGGAGATATCGCGCCGATTAATGGATAATGAAGTGGTGGTGCCGTCGTCTGACAAAGAATATTATATGCGTGACAAAGAAACAGGCGAAGTGTTTCGACAGAAATTCACTTTGCCGGATTATAAGGGGAAAGAATTTTTTATCCATACATCTTTCCCGTTGCGTTATTTTGAAAACGAATACCATATTCTGTTGAGTTTGTCTGAACTCAAACAGGCTGATAAAGAAAACAGGCTAAGCGGAGCATTAAAAGAACTGGTTGCTACCTTAAATGAAATGGAAGACAATGATGTATATATGTTCGTCAAATTTAAGTAAGTATTAAGGATTATGATTTCTGGGGTTATTGTGATATTGACTTGATATTCGGCAATATTCGCCTGTTTATGACAGACGAACTGCTGAACGGATATGATGTAATCAGCGCCCGTCATGATTATCTGACCGGCTGTTTTGCTTTGTACCGCAATCAGCCGTATTTTCGGGACTTATTCAAACAAAGCAAAGATTACCGGAAGGTATTTACCGATTCCCGCAATTTTTTTTTCGATGAAACCAATTTTGCGTTTGAGGCATTTAAAAAAGGCTTACACTACAGCCAAATCCGGACGGAAGTGGAAAGCATGATGCATGTCGTACAGCGATTACAGGAAGAAAACAAACTGAAAGCGTATTTTGAGTTTCAAATCGTGGAAGGTTTTGCGGGAAATATGCTATGGAAGAGAGGATCGTTGATCTACCGGAATCAGTTTGAAGTGATGCTTTATCACCTGGTTGAGTTCAAACGCAAATATTCGGAACCTGTTGATTTATACCGTAAAATTCCGGATGAATTCCGTATAGGGAAGAAAAAAATATACCGGACGAAAAAACAATGAACCATAAATATAAAATGCTTGTGCAAAGATGAAAATCTCATTGCCACAGATTCAAAATTGTACAAGTTTTACTGTGGTGCATCTTTGTCCAGAACGGCATCTTTGGTTATATTCAACTGCCCGTTTTTGATGTACAGGCGATATTGATTACCGTTTGCATATTTGCCGTACCCGTCTTTACGCTCAATCATTTACTTCCCAAATTAAGCGAAGGTAACCAGGTCAGCCGACTCCGGCAGGAAATCAGCAGCATTAAAGCCAATGACGAAGTGTTCCGAACGCTGCTTACGCAACAGCCATTTTACGAAGTGAACAACGCCGAATCTCTATTCTCTTCTCCCTCCCCTTCGGGGAGGGCCGGGGTGGGGATCCTTTTCGGAAATCCCGACGCCGTGTTGCAGATTACCCTCCTGACCAACCCTTTCTGCAACCCCTGTGCCAAAATGCACGCAAGGGTAGATAAACTGTTCAAAGAAGCCAAAGAAAACGTTTGTATTCAATATATCTTTTCCGCTTTCAACGAAAGTCTTGCGTATGCCAACCGCTATTTCAATGCCATTTATTTGGAAAAAGGCAAGGAGGCGGCCTGGCAATTGTATTCAGCCTGGTTCGAGAGAGGAAAAGCCTTACAGGAAGCCTTTTTCAGTGATTTGCACTTAGACATGTCCAATCCAGTAATTGAACTCGAATTTCAAAAGCACGAATCATGGAAAGCGCAAACGCAGTTACGCGCAACGCCTACGATTATAGTAATACGATGGGACACTTATAACCCGTTTCTGCAGAAAGAGGCATCGAATGCTAGAACGGATATAAACTGCCGGATAATTACAAAATCGAAGACTTGCGGTATTTTACGGAATTTAATTTCGAAGTTAAATAATCCTTGCCTTATTTGTTGCAGGGCACAGGAAGCAATAATTTAGCCGGTTATTGTGGAAGAGAGAAGAGCAACAAAAAGTGATTAACTATTTGATTTTTATTACTTATTTTTTTATTTATAAATTTTTTAATAATTTTGCCGTATGGAAAAGAAAATCAGTTTTAGTGGACTTAAAAAAGTTTTGAGCCCTAAAGAAATGAAAAATGTCACCGGAGGAAGTGGTGGTGGTTCTTGTCAAGTTCAATGTAGTGATAATCAGATTCACGATATCTGCTGTTCGGACATTTCAGATTGTATTGACGAGTGTTGGTCGGTGTGTGGTGATGGCGGTTGGTCGACAAATTGCTATTAATTAAATCTTTATCTACCGGACGGTTTTATCTGTCCGGTAGAGTTTTTAAAAACAGCAAAGCATGAGACTTTATTACAGCACAATGATCTTTGGATTCCTGCTTGTGTCATGCAGTCAGGCAAAGCATAGTGAATTGCCTGAATTTCCGGTTGATATAAATCAGGACATTTTATTTCCGTTATCAGAGATAACAGCGGAAATTACAGTAATCGAACCGGAACTTACCGAAGAAAGCCTGATAAGCTATGGTGGCTATAGTACTGTTGCCGGATGATTCGAACAGAAAACAGCATCATTGTGGCTATGGGAGGGTTAGGCGGGTACAATACAGCGCTTGTTTTTAATATAGACGGAAAATTTGTTCGATCTGTTGGTTCCATGGGACAGGGGCCGGGAGAATATAATATGATCCTCAACGCGGCCTTCGATGACAGGAACAGTCGTTTATATATTCTCGCTAATAGACCTTATAAAATCGTTTGTTATCATTTGGATGGAAAGTTTGTAAAAGAATCGCTGCTCGATCAAAATGGTTGGTATTATGATATAAATTATAACAGCGACGAATTATTACTTGAATGCCTCTATCACGATGGAAAAAACAAAAAAAGAATCGTGTATCGCATGAATGACAATCTTCAGGTTACCGACAGTATCATCTGTTGGGAAAATTATTATAAGCAATTTACTGAACCACACCGTTTTCCTGATTATATAGTGAAAAATGGGACATCAATTTATGTATATCCTAAAGAATTGTATGGAAAATGGCAAGCGCCCACTGTAAAAGTTTTACGGGACACGCTGTATCGTTTCGAGGACAATCAACTTGTTCCGGCATTGAAATTGAAATTCAGGAATGACGGGATTGACCGTTACGGCGACAAAATCATAAACTTACACAATTTATACCGAAGCTCGCGCTATATTTTTGCATACTATCAATATAATCCGGATAACCGAGAAAGAAACATTGTGCATCCGAAATTCTCTTATTTTTGCTACGACACAAAAACCGGTAAAGGCTATAACATGCTGGACGGATATAGGGATGATATCAACGGGATAGAAGAACGTGTAGAAATCCGTCCACTCACTTCCGATTCCGAATATTTTTATTACTGGTATACGCATATGAAACCTGATGACCGCGAAGAACCGAATCCAACGCTTTACATAGGTAAACTGAAAAATTGACTTTTTTTGAAAATTCATAATGTTTCAAATCATATTTATCATCAACTATATAGGTGAATACCCCTGGTATTTCCCTTACTTTCTACATTCCTGCCGGTATAACCCGACTGTTGATTTTCTGATTTTTACGGATAACCAAGAAACTAATCTTGATTTACCAGCTAATGTAAAAATAATTCCATATTCGATTGACCTCTTCAAGGCAGACGCCGCAAAAACGTTGGGATTCGAAGTCGCCGTAGCATCGGGCTATAAACTGTGCGACTTCAAACCGGCTTACGGAACGATCTTTTCCGATTGTATCAAGGATTATGATTTCTGGGGCTATTGCGATATGGATATGATATTCGGCAATGTAAGTGTTGCAAGTGCGAAAATCATTCTTTGTTGGGACGCGGGTTCTACCCCGTTCCATCTATTTATGGAGGCTCTGCCTGTTATGAATACAGGTGGAACCTGGCCGGATAGTCGGAACGGGGCAGATCCTGCGTCCCAACAGGGAAACTGTTTTAAGCCTTGTTATCTCGTTGTTTTATCGCATCTAATACGCGGTTAATCGCCTCTTTGTCTGTGAGGAGCGACAAAATCTGTACGCTGTTCAGCAAAAGCGACTGCAATAATGTATTGGAATCGGACGCCGCCAAGTTGTGGGGCATTTTCGGATGGAGCGAAATCGGATTGGGGTATTTTACGGCAAATATCGTTATCCTGCTGTTTTTACCGCATTTGATTCCGTATTCAGTTATCATCAATATCCTGTCGCTTCCCTTTACCGTATGGAGCGTATGGTATCAGAAGTTCAAGGCACATCAATGGTGTCCGCTCTGCCTGATCGTACAGATTCTATTATGGACAATCTTTATCATCAACCTTGTATTCGGTTATATAACTGTCCCTGACTTCTCCTTTCACTCTCAACTTTCAACTCTCAACTCTCAACTCATCATTGCCGTTTGCATCTACGCCATTCCCGTCTTCGCCCTCAATCTTTTACTCTCCAAACTGAGCGAAGGCAATCAGGTCGGACACCTCCGGCAGGAAATCAACAGCATCAAAGCCAATGAAGAAGTATTCAAAGCGCTGCTTACGCAACAGCCTTTGTATGAAATCGGCAAGAAAGATTCACAAATCCTCTTCGGAAATCCCGACGCCCAGTTGAAGATCACCATCCTGACCAATCCCTTTTGCAACCCATGCGCGAAGATGCACGCAAGGGTGGATAAACTGTTTAAGGAAACCAAAGAAAACGTATGTATTCAATATATCTTTTCCGCTTTCAACGAAAGTCTGGAATATGCCAACCGCTATTTCAATGCACTCTATT
>Ga0099364_10011868_pt1 | contig 11823 bp, 11 predicted proteins | sample TergutTh196P3_FD_73070 | JGI IMG/M metagenome (GOLD analysis project Ga0099364, IMG submission 73070) | Microcerotermes parvus P3 segment gut microbial communities from Pointe-Noire, Republic of the Congo - Th196 P3 | ecosystem: Host-associated > Arthropoda: Insects > Digestive system > Gut ...
CCGGCCAACCTTGAAGTGTTTTGAGCCGGGCACGGTTCATCACGAGAATGCCGCCGAACAAACCGGTGTCCGTTTCCAATTCGACCGTTTCGGTTGTTTCACGGAGATCGCACGTGCCGCGATACTCGCCGACCATGAACGTAAGGAGATGGTCCCGTTTCTCAATGGTGGTCAGTTGCGGAATTTTTCGCGGATCATCGTAATAGATGCTGGCGTCGATGATTGCCCCGACTGGAAGTGCCGTACCGGTCGCGGTCGTTAGCGGCCGAAGTCGTGAAAACGGGTAGCCGGTCGCTTCCAATTCCTTGCGGTATTCTTCAACGAAAACGATTTCAGTCATCACGATAGGGAATGATGTCGAAGGTGATGTCGGAGGGCGGACAGACGGGCTCCGTTTCCCGATACTCAGTGTCGTGCAGTCGGCGGCAAACGTCATCCGTCGACAGGTCCGTTCCAAGAGCGAGGGTTGACGAATCGTCCGACACTGCGAAATGGAAATGATCGTCGAAGGACAGCGTCACGGTTCCCGTCGCGTCCGGGAGGGCTCCGAACAGGGAAAAGACGGATGTGCCGCCGTAAGCACCATTGATCCCGTTCGCAAAAACGATCATCGGGTTATTTGTGTCAGCGATACCCGTATCGACCAAGGCTAATCGTAACGCCCGATCCGTCCCGAACATCGATGTTGGCACGTTGATCCCATCCGTGAGGAGTTGGTCGGTTCCCGTCAGGCGAACCTCGCCAGTCAAGCGTTCGTTGCGGCAGGGAATCGCCGCAAACGGGATACACGGCTTTTCGTAACGGGTCAAACATTCTTCCGAAATACGCATCGGGGTACGGCTGTCGCAATCGTTACGTATTCCTTCCCCGAACACGATCAGGCCGCCGTACCCGTCGATGACTCCGTTCAACGGATACGGTTCGCCCGGCCTGATCGCCGACCGCTGGTCCGACGTGAACGTCGCAACAAGTTGTGAGACCGTTGTCAACGTCAGCCGGACCGAGTCGCCGGACAAAAAAAGACCGGTAAGCCATATCGTTTCCGTCCGGCTCGGAACCGACAATTTTAAGTCGGCAATCGTATCCGGCGGCAACCCGTCCGCACCGTCCACACAGTAGCCGCGCTTCCCGTTCAGGTCGAAAAAAGTCTGATTGAAAACAACCATAAAGAGGTAATAGGTAATAGGTAATAGTGAATAGCGAATAGCGAATAGTGGTTTGTGTTATGGCAGTTTGTGTTTTGCGACCTCTTTCACGTACTCACGACGGCGAACGAAAAATCCATCACGGTATCGGGCGTGAGCGCGGCTTCCAGACGGATCGCTTGGTGCGACCATGCGGCGGTCGTGACTCCGGCAATTTCAAATGTCGCCGCACCGGAGCGGGTGATCGTCATCTTGTCGTCTTTCAGCCGCTGGACCGGTTTCACGTCGATGATCCCGCCGCCAAGAAGTTTGATCGTTACGGGGCGGTGTGCGTATTCCGTTGCAAAAGCATTGGAGTAGACGACGGCCAGTTCACAGCGGATCACGAACCGGCCGGCCTCCTCTTTCAACGTCGTTTTTTCACGCCGTACCCGGATCAGTTTTGCTGCATCAAGGAGGCGTTCCTTCAAAGCATCCCGGTACGTTTTCAACTTCTCAAAGGCTTCGTTGTATCGCAGGACCGCTTGTTCCTGACGTTGAAACAACTCACGGAGCCTTTCGTAGGTTGCCACGTAATCGTTACAGGAACAACAGGGAGCGTCCTGACTCAAAAGCCAGAGCGTATGCGGAATCAAACGGACCCTCCCGGCATCCAGTTCCTCATACTGGCGAACGATCCGGTGCGTTCCCGTACTTGTCAGCGAAACATTGCCGACCTTGTTGGCCGCGATTCCGCCGAGCGTTTTGACATATTGGCTTTTTGGGGGCGTCGTTTTTGAAACAAGAACATTCGTGTTGATGGAGTTGGCTGACGGCGTTTCCGTGACGCTCTCCGTCGATGCCGTAAGCGTAATCTCGCTGCCTTCGCTCAAGACCATCAGACCGCCGAACAGTTTGACGGAGCGCCGTAGCGGGAACAGACAAACAGGATCGACGACGGCATCCGTAGCGGTCGCGTAACAGGGACGCAGGAACGGGGCCGTGAACTCCGATGCGGTGATAAACGTGACCGCCGAAACCATGAGACCGTCCGGGTGTTGCCACCAATGGAGCCGGTAGAGCCGCGAGAGATCGCGGCAATGATAACGCCAGGTGCCGGTCCAATGGACCGTTTGATCGAAGGCGAGTTGAAGATCAACGTCATGGACCGGGGACGGAACTTCAAGCGGTTCCCCAGTCGGATCGACCCGACTCCAATCCTCGCCGGTCATCGTTTGCCACCGGTTGCCGGAACAGGGACCGGAACTCGTCGGACGGAATCCGGTTCGGCTCCGGTATTCAAGAACACGGGCGACGGACGGATTGAATCCCGATACGCTCAGTCCCGCAAATAATCCCATCAAGGCGTTGGGGACCATAAATGGAAACACGTCGCCCCGATTGCTCGACGCGGGACCGAGCGAACGACCGGAATATGGATCGGAAACAAGCGTCCCCGTTACCGAACGATAACGGGACAGCCATTGCGTGAGTCGGTGGGAAAACATCGGTTCACTGGATGAATGCGGATGATTGGGCCAACAAGTCCGCTTGGAGTGTCAGCGTTTGGGTATGCGATTCCAAATCGCCGATCGACCGAATCAATTCATCCATTTTTGCCTTGATCGGTTCCAGTTCCTTGCAGGTACAGCACGGCTCGGCACAGGTGTCGTTAAGTACGAGTGTCGCGTTTTCCGATTGGGCGGTAATCGTCAAACAGGAACGTCCGATCAACGTAAGATTGCCGCTCTCGTCCGGTTCGACGCCGTTGATCGTCCTGATCGGTCCTCCACCGCCGTCCGAACCGTCTGCACTGCCCGAATCGGCATCGGCACTGATGACGACTTCCGTGCCGTTGTCCGAAGGCGGATCGTCGAGACAGTAGAGCAGTGAATCCGCTGACCGGACGGCAAGACCGATCCCGCGCCCCGCCGAAAGCGTAATGTCGCCGTAAAAGGGGCCGGATGTTTTGCCGCCGCTTTGGATGTAAAGAGCCGAAATTTCCGCAGCGGCAGGCCGGATACAAAACGGGTCCAGCGGTGCCGCATCGGGATCGAAAAACCATTCACCGGCCGGTTGCGATTCCAAACCCGCCATCAGACCGAACACAACCGAACCGTAAAAGAACCGGTTATTGAACCCCTGAAGTGACGCCGCTCGCCCGTCGACCGGCTCCGTCCAATCAATCGTCGTTTCGGCCACCTTCGTTCCGTCCATCTGATCCATCGGCTTGTAATAAACCGCGAGCGACAGTCCCGACCGCCACCAAACCACCTCGCCGATATAAAAGCCGCCCGGATCGGTCATCCCGCGGCCAAGACCGTAGGAAAGATACAGACCAACCAACAAATCATCCGGAATCGTAAAATGACCGTCCCGCGACGTCGCACGACACCCAAACAACAACGGAAACCTCCGCGCCTGATTGAACTGGTTCCAGGAAAGATTACGTGGGTCTTGCATGGGAGGGAAGTGAGAGAGTGAGAGAGTGAAAAAGAGTGTGCGTTCCGACTATTAGCTATTCACTATTAACTATTAACTATCCGCTATCCAAAGGATTGCTGATTTTCGTAGCAGGATGATTCGATCATTAAAGTTGTCCGGCGGCGTTCGTGTCATTTTGACGAGAAGGACGTCGCCCGGTGTTACGGTAAACCTTGCGCTTTCCGCCGTGTAATAACCTTGCGAGTATTGGCTGTTCCGTACGGAAAAATCGCAGGCAAGTTCGTTGAGACCGCTTTGCGGGAAGGCTTGCGTGATCGTATTGTTCCCCGGCGGTGCGGCGATGACGCGATAACTCAACTTCAAGGCATCGGCGGCGATGTTGCCGGATCGTGTTACGAGAATGCCGAACTGGAGCGTCACGTCGAACCGGTCGAAATTCCTATCACAGGGGACAACGATTCGGGCCAAAAACGACGATTCACGAGCCGTTGGAAACGCAAGTCCGATCGCCTCCCGCTCCACGGATTCCTCGACCCCTTGAAGATGAACCGCCTCAAAAGGGAGTTCACGACCGATCTTGCCGCTCGGATCGCCGAGAACCAGACGCCCGAAATGGTAGCCCTTCTCACAATGATCCGAATGAATGACCTGCAAACGGCTCGAATCAATCTTGAGTCCGGAAACGACGGGCCCGCAGGTCAGATCGAACTTGTCGATCCCCTTGACCGCGTAGCCCGAAACGTCGCCGACCTCACGACGACGGAAGGCCAACTCGAAATCAAGGAGCAGGTCTCCATGGATCGCTGGGCCGCCGAAGGGATACTTTTCCAAACGCAAACCGCTCCCCGGTGCCGTACGGAGCGACGCGACAAGCGAATCGGACAACCCCAAATCAATGTAATCCAGCCACATCCGTGTGCCATACGCGGAATCGGGTATGTCGAGCGGTCGGCCGTCCGTATAACCCGTCCGGCTGTTCCACGGCAAATAGACATCGCTTAACCACCAGATCGTCGTGTCGTCGATGGCATAGAACTCCGGCGGCACCGATGCGAGAAGCGGATCGTCTGTTTCCGTTACATGCCGTTGCCAGCGAAGACCCGCATTGGATGCATAACGAAGCGGCCACCCCTTGTACAGAAAGGCCGGGTTGTAGCCATACAGGGCTCCCGGCAACACCTTACCGGCAAACACGGCATGATCGGCGGGCATCCAGCCCGCCAAGTCGGGACGGACCTGAAGAATCATGCCCGGTACTTCCTTGTCGCAGCTGCCAGCCGGAACGTTTGCCAGTTCGATGGAACGGTGTCGGTGTACACGCTGATCGACCGTCAAATGCGGACGTACGAAAAACTGGACCTCGCCGCTTGCTTTGACGCCGATCAGGTAGCCAAGACATTTTTCCGGCCCGTGCCGCTTGGGGGTCGGTTCGCCGGGAATCCGGTCACTCAGGTAGCGGGCTCCCGCATCCGGATAGTCGGCGTAAGCGGCGGTCTCCGTCCGGAAGACACAAAGACCGCTCGTGCAAAGGTCCGCCTCCTTGTTGCCGACACGAACGACGACACCCCAGACCTGTGCCGATTCCGATTCGATAAACACACCGTCACGGAGGACCGTTTTGGAAAGACCCTTGGCAAAAACACGGGCCGCACCATCGAGATAAACGAAATCGCCGGGGACAACATCATCCGCAATCGGAACATCGTACAAGAATTCGCCCGACCGGTTATGGAGCCGTTTGAGCAGTTCATGCAGGTAGGCCATGTTGCCGGAGTTCACACGCGGCAACCGGTTCGTCACAGCGGCATTCACCGGTTCACCGTCCGAAACGGGACGACCGCTCAACAGCGACGAAGCGATTCCAGTCGGACCGGACGGCAAAAAAAGATCATGGGACGTCATTTTTTGTATCAGGAAAGGTGAAGATCGAAGGTAAACATAACGTTACCGTTTTCCGGTTTCTCGATTTGATCCTCCGGCGCAAAATAGTGGCGTCCGAACAGGATGTCCTCGCGTTGATTCGTTTGGGAGGCCGCAATGGCCAACCCGTAGACTCTGGACCCCGCCGTTGCGGAAAAGGGCTTGCCGTGAACGCCGGTATCGCCGTCCGAAGCGATCACCAGCGACAGTACCGTTTTGCCGCCTGATTCCCTGACCGTATGGGACAGAATGAAACAACGCAAATAATCACGGTCCGCCGTCGTATCGAGACGACGGTAGTAGTCCAGCGAATCGGTCCCCACAATCTCCGGCGGCGCGACGGCAGGACCATTCACATACTCCAAATACGCGACATCCAACCGGCAACCCGACGCCGTTTCACCGGGAACAATCGCACGTAACAAAATCGAGGACGCAGTGGAAAGAATCAACATGGCAACGGATAGTTACGAATGACGAATGACGAGTTACTAATGACTAATGACGAGTTACGAATTTGTGGGGTATTCATTAGTCACTCGTCACTAGTAACTCGTCACTAGCCACTCGTATTGTGTGGGAAACGGATCGGGCGGAATGATACCGCTTGATGGGGGAGGTTTCAACGTTTGGCATTTCGATAGCGAGTGTTCGGTGGGGGGCGACAAGGAGCAGCGAAAACAGGAGACCGGGCGGGAGCAGTCCGCGAAGGATTCGCGTATTGATCACGGGCAGTGATTTTGGACCGCACCGGTCTTGTCGGATCAGAAAAATCTGTGCTCGCGGATAGAGCACGTTGTCATAGATAAACTTGGCCGGGTTGATCTTGCCGCCCTTTGCCGCCTTGGGGAGAAGTACCCGATCGTCCGTGCGGGAATAAAACGAGTCCCAGAACCGTGACTCGTCGTCCTCGCGGCCGACGAGCCGGAACACGGGATAGCCCCGCTTGAGTGTGAGCGGCACCTCCTCGTTCGGAAAAATAAGACCGGCCCGATAGTTACAGCCAAGAAACCGGCGCTCAAACACGATCGGAACATCGTCGCCAAGCGGCAATCCGCGTACCGACCGGACCGCATCGGTCAGGATCGTACCGGGCGGGACGGTTTCGCCGACGGCGTACAGAAACGAGGCGGACAGCGGCGCGAAGTAAACGGCCCGGTTCGTCGTCAGGCGTCGATGACTTTCCGTGAAATCCGTTTCTTCGATCGTTTCCGTTTCCGCCGTACAAGGGACATCATAAAGTCCGCAAATCAGTTGCACCAGACGATGATAACTTGTCCCCTCCATCAGGCAATCGAGTGCAAGGTTATTGAAATCCAGATACTCTCGTGTCGAATCGCCCTGCGTTCGCAAGAGGATGCCGAGCCGATCCTGAATATAACGCCGATCAACCGAGACACCTCGCAGATAAATCGTTACGATGCCATCGACGACCGGCATGATCTCAAACAGGTCGTCCGTAAAAAAGAGCATATCGCCACGGATGAAAAAATGCTCGTTGTTGATAAGGACGACACTCGGGTCGACGGGCAGATCGCAACAGAGGTCGACATCGACGACGCCGGGCGGCAGGGGAACGCCGCCCGGTATGCCCTGACCGGGCAAACCGTAATACAGGTTGTCGCCGTACCGGGCATTCTCCTGACCGTAAACGAGTAACTTCTTTTGACCGTCCCGATAGGTCGCCTCGTCCACACGGAGCGGCAAAAACCGCTCGTGGTGGAGCGGCGGAATCAACGTGCGGACAAACAGTTTTGCGGCATCCAGTGCCTCATCCAGAACAAGCTGATTCGCCCAACTGACGGAATCAAGGAGCGAAAAGACACGACCGGCATCGTTATAGAGCCGATGATAATACGTGCCCGTATCCCGGTGCAGTTCGTCGCTACGGTGGAGCGGATTGACGACTCGCATGACTACCCTCCCCCTTCCGAATAACGATGTTCAAACGAAACGTCGGCGGGATCGCAAAAGAACAACGTTGTTCGATTCGACGCAAACGGCGGAAAATCAATCGTTAGCCGGTCGCCCGTTTGTGACAACACGACCTGACCGTTCGGCAGATAGGTCAGGGCGTAGAGTGCCTGCCGCGTGACGAAGCTTCCGCTCGGCAACCGTCGATGCAGGAGCGTCGTCAGTTCCGAAATCGCCAGCAATCCGTCGAACGGCAAGTGATTGATATGGTCCGCGATCAGCGTCTGGAGCGGTAGAAAATCGACCGTTTCGCCGCTCGGCGTATGCAGGACGGCACTGAACCGGATCGTTGTCGGGATCGCCGCCTTCACCAAAACATCCAGACCGATCGGTGCCAGCGCGGACTGCAAAACCCAATCCTGAATCGCCTTGATCTCCGGCATGTGGATACCGTAAATCCGTATCTTTTCGACCGGGCTTCGCGTCGCAAACAGGACCTCCGTTGTCTGGTAGGCCGAGAAAACCCCCTCTTCGTCGTCATGCAGGAGCGGTGCGTTCCGTGCCGCCATACCGGTTGATTCACCAACGGTGCGCCGCTGCGAAAGAATCTCTGCCGGGGCAAGCGTTTCGGCATCCTGGATTTCCGTAACGTGATACAGGCAGGAGATGTGCGAGTCGTCAATCAGGACCGTATGAAGGTACGTGCCGTCCGCTTGTTGACCGTGTGTGAGGAACGAATCGCAGGTACAGGCCACCTGTGCCAGTTGGCGGGTCGTGCCGACGTACCAATCAGCGTATCCGCCTGTGGAAGCAGGGAAAACCGTATGCTTGTCGCGGGTCATTTCCGGGTCGCCGGCCCCGATGACACTGCTGTCCCGCACATCGGGGAACCGCTCAAGGAGTGCCGCTCGCATGTTCGTCCGCGACGAAAGGACCTTGGCCGAAACGCCGAGAATCATGCGGCGGACCAAACTCTCCGAATCCTCGTCATTCCCGCCGCCGTGAAAGGTTTCCAAGGCGAGCGCCCGCACGAAATACGAAAGCGCACTCTGATGTAAGGCCAGCTCGGTGCCGCGTACCAAGTTGGCCGCCGTACCGGTCGACCGGGCATGGACCGTGACATCAGCATAAAACAAACCGCTCCCATCCTGCGCTTGCCGGAGGTTTTGATAATGGGGGAGCGTCGAAGGAATATCGCCGGAATGAAGAAGCGTTTCGATATGGTGAAGATTGAACAGGACACCGTTCGCGGTGAACGTCGTCGAAAGCCCGATCACACGATACAGGTCCTCTTGAAAAAACAGCCGGATAGGACCGGATGCCGACGATCCCCGGCGCCGCTCGACCCGATAACTTTTGGCCAGTTCGTCAAGCATCACTCCGTTCGCCCCGTCCGGATTCTCAAGGAGCCGCGTGAAACTACTGCTGTTCCGGGCGGCCCGAAAAGTTTCACGGGCAACTTCCAAAAGCGTCGCGGACGGCGTAAGCACAAGGGCATCGAGGGCACCGTGATCGATGTCCAGTTCCGGCTCAGCCGACTTCCACAGGTCGCGTAAAAGCTGTTTGGCTGCCCGGACATTTTCAAGAGACAAGGCGGCGTAGGAAACAGGCAGGATCGCGTCATCAATTTCAGGCATCGGCGTTCTCCATCAGTTCGACGGGCAGTTTAACAACCAGATCGTCACCGGCCTCGGTACGGAGCCGGAGCGAAACGATCACGCAATCAAGCCGTTGTTTCAAATCGACGATCGATGCCCCGGCAAGCATTTCGTCCGGTGAATCCGTGATCCGCTCGCGGCCCCGAACGTTTGTCACGACATCATTGATCCCACGGGCAAGGACACCGTGCAGATCGCCGAGCGAAAGGATGTTGCGCAGTTCATTCGGTAACCGGCAACCGTAATCGGGATCAAACCGCACCGAACCTTTTTGCGTCATCAGTTCCGCAATGAAATGCTGTGCCAGTTTTTGGGCACCCGTCACATACGCGCCGCTCCGATACGGCCTCGACAATAAAAACTCGAACCCGCTCTCCGTGGAATACTGGATCGTCGCAAGGGAAAAACCGGACATAACTAACGGGCAGCGGACAACGGATAACGGATAACGGAGAGCAGATAACGAAGAATGTAACGCAACCAACTATCCGCTATCCGTTATCCGCTATCCATTGCTGCTTGTCGTTTGATGTTGACGAGTGTCATGTCGTAACTGTAATGGAAAGTTCCGAACTCGTTGCCGATGCGGTCGCTGATCCCGTCCGCGTGGGCGAAGTGACGCAACTTGTTCTTATGGCGGGTTGCGAACGAACGGCAGGCGGATAATATCGCATCGTGTTGGAACATGACCAGCGCATAGTCCCCGGCATTGACCGTTTCGATGTTCGCGGATTCCATCAGCGTCTTCGCCATCTCGTCCAATTCGTCCGTTTCATAAGGGGCACTGATCCGATCCCGGTCCGTCGTATCCGTCACCTTCTCCGGACGGAACCAGGCGAACTTGTTCGGATCGTAGTCGATACCGCCCTGCAAACGCAGGTATTCCTGATAATGTTTCGAGAACTCCGTGAAGTTCTGCGTGATGTCCGCGACCGATTTTGCCACCGGTTAGCCTCCATAGATTTCACGTTCCGCATTGTTCCGGATCACGTCGATCCGGTTCCGCCGCTGACTAACCGCTCCCGGCGAAAGACCGAGTTTTTCCGCAAGCGCCGCCGTCGAAAGCGGCTCGCGGCCATGCAGTCTTTCGTCATGTTCGTAAATGAGTGCTGATTTCGGATCGTTCCGTAGAGCCGACAGAACATACTGATGCCGGTATTCGTCGGGCAAATGCCGGGTGACCGCTTCCGCATCGCCGACCTGCCCTTCCTCATCCTGTGTCAACGAGCGGCCGCTGTTCCGTGCGTGAGTCGTGCGCCGGATGCGTTCGATTTGTTTCGGCGACAGGGACAGTTTGTCGGCCAGTTCCGCCGTCGTCGGCAATCGGCCAAGTTCGTCCGCCAATTCCGTTTCCGCACTCTCCAGTTGGCGGGTCGCCATGAGCACCCGGTCCGGCAAACCGAGAACGTTCATCTGTTGCCGGGCCGTGCGGCGGAGCGGCATGAGTTGATGGTTGAGGTAAGTGTCCAGCGAACTTTTCGCCGGATCGTATTTGCCCATCGCGTTCATCGCCAGAATTTTCGCCCGGATACGCAGATAGTTCGGATCGCCGCCCGGAATCCCGCGAACGTTCCGTTCAATCGCCGGAGCCAGTGCCGCCAGGAGACTTTCACGGGTGTCTTCGGTGTCGTTTTCCTTCCAGGACCGGTACGCCGCCGAATAGTCCGGCTCCAAACGATTCGCCGGAACGCCAAACGAATCAAGGTCGCCGCGCGATAAAAAAACGTTCCCAAGTCCCGTGTGTCCCATTCCTCTCCCCCCAAGATAATTACACGACTCGTGTAATTATGAAAGTGAAAGAGTGGAAAGTGGAAGGAGTGAAAGAGATTTTGAAGGCAGTAAGTTGCTTCCAGATTCCCCACTCTTTCACTCTTTCACTTTCTCACTCTCTCATTCACTTCCTTCAATTGTTTTGAATCTCTTTTTCGTCCATGTCGCGTTCGAAAACGGTCCACACTGATAGACCGGGTGTTGCTCCGGCAGCTCCTTTTGGGCATCAATGTCCCGAACATGCGTCAGTGTGTACTGTGCCGATGCCGATGCGTTGATTGTATCGAAAACGAGCCGCATCGAGAGAACGAAGCCGACGAACTCGGTTGTCAGTTGATCCTGCCCCAGTTGTGTGAGCCGGACATCGCCGCCGGTTTTGATGCGAACCGTGGAACCGGGACAGACATCGAACCGGATCGGACAGACCAAGTCGGCTCGCCGTCCTTTCAGCACTTCGTCCCAGTAGGCCTCCTCCGCAAGTGCGTCATAGAAATTGCGCCCATCCGCTTCCTTCGTTGCCGGTGGGGTGCCGTCGTCGGTGGTTGCCGTTTCTTCATTCGCCTCTTTTTGGTCCATATTTTGCGGACTCCGCACAAGCCCCGGAAATGCCGCCTCACCCGCCCAATCAGCCCGTTGCCGTACAAGCAAGGTCCCCCATCTTGATCCGCTCGGCAAGGATCGTTTCGACCGAGAGCGGGATATCCGGTTTCAGGATTTTCTCTTCGTCGATCATCGCGGAAATGTCCCACGGTGCGTAATACTCACTCAGGCGGTTCAGTACCCGAAGCGTTTCCTTGGCACCGTTTTCGATGATATCCTCCGAAAATCCGTCCAACCCCGCCATATAGACGGCGTCCATCATTTGCTTGAAAACGAGCCCGGTTTTCTGATCAGCGGTCCCGCCCGTCCCCGTCGAGCCGGGCAACGACTTATAGTAGAGCATCTGGGTATAGACGGATGCCGAGGACGGGTGCGTGACGCTGCTGATACAT
>Ga0099364_10011869_pt1 | contig 11823 bp, 9 predicted proteins | sample TergutTh196P3_FD_73070 | JGI IMG/M metagenome (GOLD analysis project Ga0099364, IMG submission 73070) | Microcerotermes parvus P3 segment gut microbial communities from Pointe-Noire, Republic of the Congo - Th196 P3 | ecosystem: Host-associated > Arthropoda: Insects > Digestive system > Gut ...
CTCATCTGCTCGGCTTTGATTGCCAAAATTGTATTTGGCTCGCTGTGTAATAAATCTTGTAAATTCATAATCTTGTTTTTTTTGTCGTGAATAATCGAGCGTTGCAATCACTCGTATCGTTACTCTGAATTTCAGACTGCGAAATTACGACATAATTCACTAACTTACAATTTTTTAAGGTTGCTTTTGGTTGCTCTGACAACTTCGGCAATTCAAAGCAACTTCGGCAACCCAAAATACAAAAAAAGTGCAACGGAAAACCATTGCACTAACAAAATTTATATCTCAAATTATGGTAATTTTTCAACAACTTGCTGTATTTCGTCATCGTCAAATACGTTTGTTTTGTTGAAAAATTTTGTTATTGATTGCCTGCTACAACTCAAATTAAAGGTGGCAATAACAAGCGGTGTGTTACGTGTGTATTTTGGATAATAACCCTTTTTAACTAATGCTTCTAAAACCTTTGCGACTTCACGACCGCTTTTTGAGCCGTTTAACAACGTGTGTAGTGTTGTCATTAACTCGTCTTTGTTATTGTGGTACAGATAATCGGAAAAGGGTTTTGGCACTCGCACCTGTTCCGGTTGTTCCGGCGTTGAAGTTTCGGCGGTTGCTGTTTCCGTAAACGCATCGTATCCGAAATAATTGTTTATTGTTCTTTCTATCACATAAATACAACTAACATAAAACGGCTCGCTTGTTAATCTGTGCCATTGCATTGTTTCCCGGTTTTCATATCTATCAAAATACGGTAATAAATACAACTTAACGCCTGTAAAAATGTCTTGTCGAACGTACCCCAAATAATGTTTTACCAACGGAACAAAATCATTTATCAAAATGTTTTTAATAAATTCACTGTTTGGGTTTTTTACTAAATACTCTATAAACCCATTTGTATAATCAAAATTTATCTGCCTTAACTCGTCTTGTTTTTGTTCCATTTGCTCGTCTGTTAATTCCCAAACTCCGCCACTATTAACCCCATAGGCTGTTTCTAACATATCGCCAACAAGTGCAACATTTTTTCTAAAAAACTCAATTCTAAAATTTTCCATATCTCAAAGTATTTATATGTTATTATATCTCTTATCTCGCTCAATTTTCAAAAGTTCGAACAATGCTTCCACCTCTCGAATGCAAAACAATTTCTTACCACCCCCAAATACTTGACCATAACAAAGTTTTCCGCACTTATGCCAGTTATCAATGGTTTTTTCCTTGACCTTAAAAATCTCGGCAACCTCCTTAATGGTGTAGTATTTGCGAATTGTAATTAGTTTGTCGGCTTCGGTTTTCAGTTTCGCCCACAATTCCGCCTCAACCTCGCTTTTGAATTTGTTGTAGTCAATTATCGCCACAAGTTTGGTTTTCTGTTCCATATTAAACATTGTTTTTGTTTCTATCCGCCCAAATCTTTTTCATAATTTCGGCGTGTTCCCGCTTGGTAACTTTGATATACCCCAAAAATGCGGTTTCGGTTGTGTGTCCGCTAATCGCCATAATGGTAAGTGTAGGCACTCCCATTTTGAACATATTGGTACAAAACGACCTGCGTCCGGTGTGGCTCGAAACCAACTGCCATTTCTCAAAGGTTTCAGTTTTCAATTTTCCGCCTACCGTTCGGGTTCGGGTTTCTTTGCTGTTCAACTTCGCAATCTTACAAACCTCTTTGACATACTCATTAAATCGTTGGTTACTAATTTCAGTCGGCAAATTGTAGTCGTATTTTTCCAAAATTTCAATTACAACCGGATACAAAGGTATTTCGACCGGCTCGTTAGTCTTTTGCTGTCTAAACGTAATAATACCGTCCTTAATGTCAGTCTTTGCAATTTTTCCCAAATCGGAAAACCGGCAACCCGTCCACGCCAACAACAAAAACCAATCACGCACCCTATCGAGGTAGGGGGTTTTTGAAAAGTCTGTATTTTTCAACTGGTTCAACTCTTTTTCACTCAAATATATCGTATCTACATCCTCTCTGAAAACATAAAAATTTTTCTGCAAATCCGGTATGTTGCAAATACCTTTCGCCTGTGCATCGTTTAACATCAATTTCAAATTACGCACCTGTTTGCCAACGGTGTTTTGTGTAAAGTGTTCCGTAACCACTTCGGGTTTGCCGTCTTTAATAATGGTTACCTTATGCGTTTGCAGATACGAAACAAATTTATCATAGAAATTTTTATCAATTTCGGAAAACAAAAAATCTTTCTTTCGTATACTCTTTGCAAACGCTTTCAGGTGTTTTTCTGTGGTTCTGTAATTTTGAATGTTGTTGTAACTTAACAGTCGTCCAGTCTTTCGGTCTTTGCGGTCGGGTGCTGTTTCAATAAATTCAGCAGTAAATTGAAATAGGGTTTGAGGTTTGACCTCGTACAGTTCGGGGTTCAACGCTTTTTCAACTTCGGCATCTAACATATCCGAAGTTATCGCCTTGCCTTTTTCGAGGTAAATACTCTTAATGATTGCCTTTCTGTTATCAACTACCGTATCAAATTCCTTACGCTGTGTTTCATCAATAACACAACGTGCTTTGATTTTCTGTTGCTTCTCGTCCCACCTGTCCGGTGTAACTGTAATTTCGCTTTTGTGAAATAATTGAATGTTCCGCCCATCGCTTAACCGGAAACGGACATTAACCGGCTTGTCTTTACCGCCGGTCGAGGTTCTAATAAACGCCTTGACTGTTGCCATAACGATAATTGTTTTGAAATGGTTGTGCAAAGATACGAAATTTGCACAACATAAACAAGTTTTTTTACAACTTTTTAAGACGAAATAAAATCATCAAACTTTCAAAGTTCACGACTGTTGTATATTTTAGGCGTTGCATTTCGTTTTTAATAAATTTAACGTATCTTATTTGGTTGTTCCCAGTGCTACCACAACGTAAAACCTCAATACATTGTTTGACACAAAGTATTGAGGTTTTTTCGTTTCTGTTTTTGACTCTTTTTTTATCCCTCAACAATACTAATATACCGCTCCAAAGATTGCTTTACTGCATCTGCCACCAACAAATTAAACGCCTCCGGATTGTTTTCGATATGGCTTTGTTCTAATGCTTTGTAATAGGTTTGTTTGGCTTCGTTATCGCCTTTAAGAGTGGTAATGGTGTAGCCGTTTGATAGGAGATACAAATTCATCAACAGCCGGGAAGTTCTGCCGTTTCCATCAATAAATGGGTGGATTTTCACCAACTCATTATGTAGAAAGGCGGCTATCATAACAGGGTGGTCGCCGTTGGCTTGCATGGCTTGGTAATCTCTGATAAATTGCTCCATCTGCGGAGCGATCAGATAGGGTTGAGGTGGCATGTGTTTACTACCTACAATCATCACCGGAACATCTCTGTATTTGCCTGCTTGCTCTTTGTTGATACCATGTAAAATCAGGGCGTGAATTTCCTTAATGATATGCTCGTCTATGGCGATATCGGAACGGGCAATATCTTTGATAAACTCAACCGCTTGTGCGTGATTGACGGCTTCTAAATGCTCTCGCATACTTTTGCCACCAATGGTAACGCCCTCGTTCACCACCAATGCTGTTTCCTGCAAAGTCAAGGTATTTCCCTCGATACGGTTGCTTTCATAGGTATACTCCATTTCCAAAGATGATTTGATTTTATTCAAAGCATCGACAGGCAAAGGTCGTATCGCCTGCAATCGGTTTCGGAGCATATCGGTTTGCTGTAACAACGTTTTTAGTTCCGTATCCATGTCTTTATAGTTTTAATTCGTTGTCATTTTTTGGCGAGGCGTGCCTCGCCAAAAATAATAGGGCGAGGCATGCCTCGCCCCTACTGTGCTACTGTTTCACAACTCTCGCAACATGAGTGCCGATGCGGAGAATGTACATACCTGCTTGGAAGGGCGACATGTCAATGATATAGGGTGACCGGTTACCGGTAACCGGTATCCGGTGACCGTAATAGACGCGTCTGCCGGTAATATCAAAGAGTTCTACAACATCTCCATGTTTCCATTCGTAATTCGTAATTGATAATTCGTAATTGACCGGGTTGGGATATACCTGCAAGGTGAGGTCTGTGCCCAAATCGGCAAAGATACTCGCCGAATGATCGGTTGTAACCTGCAACGCCGCTGATGCCACTCCTGCAAGGTGTGTAGTGTTTTCCGCAGAACGAGCAAACACATAATAGGCTGTGCTTGGAGTAAGCCCGCCGAATGTCAGATCGGCTTGCCAATCGCTGCTGTTGGTAGGTGCTGTGTTGGCTGTATTGATGGCGTACTCTACGGTTTGACCATTGTCGGGAGCGTCTACAGCCTTAATCGTGATGCTGTTCTCTGTCTTGCCGTCTAACTCCGGTGTTGCAACTATAGCACCGGCGTACTTAACGTAGTTGATGGAAACCTGTGGCCAATTCAGCGAATACGAAAACACATAGCCAAGAGGTGCGGAAGAATAATACGTCGCCCAACGTCTGCTACCGGAAAGATACCAGTTAGAAGAAGTGTTAGGCATAACAACGTTATCACCATTTCCGGCAATACCGGTGATTTCCAAATCCAAAAGTGCAGATATAATCTCGCCATCGGTTGCTCCCACATACACGGTAACGCTGTCGCTGCTGAAAGCAAGGGAATTAATAACTTCATCGTTACTAAAATCATTGTCGGGCTGATTAGGCGTATTCCAAACGGTGAGATAGTAACGAGATGCCTCATACTCCCAAAAATTGACCGCAACAATATAGTAATCGCCCGCAGAAGTAGCCGTGAAGTCCATGTAAATTTCGCTGCCATACCAACTGTTATCTTGAATATGCATCACATAGTCATAGCCGCCTGCTCCATCACTTTTGTAGAGATACACAGTCGTAGGAGCCTTATCACTCGCCGCAAAGATATTGATATGTTCGTCAATGCCAAGCGTTATTTTATAGGCTGCAGCGAAATGAATATCTTGATGAAATCCAAAATTCATATAGTAGTTGCCCAACACTTCATCAGCAAGCACACCCCTGTCGGTAAACGCCAATCCGGTTTGCCAATCAATGACACGGGTTGTGTTGCTTAGCAATTCGGGCAAGCCGGAGATTTCTCTTACTGCAATGGTGTAGTCCAAATCATTCAATAAGTAGTCATACAGCAATACATATACAGAGTCGGTTTCTGTAGCGGTGAGGACTACTCTCAAGGAGATTTCGTAATCTGTATATTGAGCGTAATCTCCACCAATCATATTGGTGAAGTCACTATCGAACAAAACCAACCCTGTATAGAACTCAATCTCCTCCGATGCCCTGCATGTGCCGGTAACCACATAACTCTTACCGGTTTCTGCATAGAAACGATAACCGGAACCGGTCATAAGGTTGCCGTAAGCCTCAATCAAGTTATTTGCCTTATTGAACGTTCCGCTTGACGATGTGCCTACTTCGAGATCCTCATAAACCAAGTCGGTATAGGATGGTGGCGGCATCACTTTTTCAATGGTGAGGGTATAACTCAGCGGGTTCGCATTCAAATCGCCCAACAAGAGGTATAAGGTAGTGGTTGCCTCTGCTTCGAAAGAAAGTCTCAATGTTAATGGGGGATACGATTCGTCACTAACTCCCGTTACGTTGTCGCTGTTAAAATCGCCGGTCAACGATCCCAAAACAGACATATAGGAATAAAGCCATGGGTAACCTTCTGCTTCAAATGTGCAAGTTAGGAGATACATCATACCTTCCTCCACTTCGAAACTGAGTGCTTTCCCTGTCTGTGTATATTCATCGACTGCAAATTCCTCTGTAAACTCACCCTTATACGAGCGTCCATCGGTTGCCAAAGGATTATCAATATCATAATTCAATTCGTGGTATTTCGGCAACTGAACTTCCTCGATAACGACAGTATAATCCACAAGGTGCAAGCCCCAATCCATCAACAAAAGTCTTAAGGTCAGATCATCCTGCGGTGTGTAAAACACGATCATTGTAGCCGATCCCAAACCGTAACCACCATCTTTGTAAGTTTCCCAATCCCCGTTTTCAGTTAAAACCAAGAGAAAGGGCATAAACTCAGCATTCCCAAGTGCATCAAAGGTAGCCGTGATTTTGTAAGTCTTGTCTTTTTCTACATCAAAGCTATAGGAGGCAACGGTAGGCGAATTGTAATTATCGAAAATGAATTGGTCGAACGAGCCTGCTGTGGGCGGATCGCCAACAACAATGGTCGTATCGAAATTAAGGTCGGTAAGGGACGTAACCATTTCCATTTCTTTCACAGCAATGGTAATGTCCACATCGCCCCTTCTCGGAAGTAACAGGAGATAGACTTCGCCGGCGTCCTCTGCTGTATGGTAAAAGTTTATCGCTATGATATTGTTGCCATAATTATCTCTTTCATCTACGAAATCGCCGGACCAGTCGCCACTCAAATCGTTCAAGATTTGGATTGAGGAATAACCTATTTGTCCCGACTGTACTTCAACCACAGCGTTGACCACATACGTTTTGCCTGCCTCAGCCGTGAAACGATAGGCTGCTCCGACATTCGGCTCGTCCTCATCCCATATACCATGGAACAGTTGGTTCGGCAAGCCCACATCGGGAGTGCCATCGGTATTCAACTCCACATAATTAAGTTCATCATATCGCACCGACTCGTCCATTTCCGTGATCGACACGGTGTAGCTCACACTGTTTTGGTCGAAAGCCAGCATCAACAAGTTTACCGTGCCATCAAACTCCGCAGTATAAAAACGTGATATGGCAATCGTTCCTTGACCGTCACCCCAGAACTCCCGCAAGTAGTCAGCATTAAGGTTACCCGTAAGAGGTTCGTTCAAAATAAACCAAATGCCCTGCATATATGCGTTTGGTCGTTCTCCGGTCAATGTGCTGTTAATTCTGTATATCTGCCCGGCTTTCACATCAAATTGGTGACCTTTTGGTAATACCATATCTCCCCACATTCGGAATTCCTCCGTTTCAAATACACCCGAAACCGTAGTGCCGGTGGTTGGTATCTTTACGGAAAAATCAACATCCATGTATGATCTCGGTGCCTCGCCAATATCCTCAACAGAAACGGTGTAGTTTACCAATCCGCTAAAATGGACGTCTAACAGGGCAAAGCGTAAAATTCCTTCATGGTATGCGGCAACGTTAAATGTTATCGTAACAGTGTCTTCAACGTAGCACCAATCACCGTCTATATAGTCATAATCAATGATGCCTGTGAACTCGCCTCCTGTCAGAGCAACCATCTGAAGTTCGGTAGGTTGCGACACTTCAACTTTGGCGGTAATCCGGTAGTATCTTTTCTCTTGCGTTGGAAAACTGTAGCCCTTTCCGGGAAGCATCCAAGTGCCGTAGTAGTCGTCCTGCTCGAGAATGATCAAATCATATTGATCGAACGAGTCGGGCACCTCGCTACCGTCAGCGGGTATAGGTGTGTAGGTGAGTTCGGTATAGAACGGTACTTCAGTAATTTCGACCGTAAAACTATAAGCGTTGCGCGATTCATCGAACACTAATATCAGTGCATCTGCATCAACAGGTGAGATAAAGTACATCACCCCCTCGTATTCCTGTTCGCCATAAAGTGCACTTTCCATGTCGTAGTTGCGAAGAGCATCATCAAAATCCCCCGACACCGGATCGAGCAATCCAAGAAACCAAACGCCTGCAAACCCTTCAAAACTACCGGTGGTAGCAATCTTAAACCTAATAACGTAAATTTGATCAGCTTTGACTTGAAAGTGATAGCCCTTGCCGGTTGCAGTATCATAGCCATTGTCAAACAGGTCATCTGTCGAGATATGGTCTGTAAACACTTGCCCTACGGGGATTTCCGTATCGAAAAAATCCGGGATCTCTTGAAAATGTGGAATCTCGTCCGAACTTTTGCTCATACCTTCAGAAGCTCGTCTCGGCGTGTCCTGCCGTGTAGATTTTTGTGAATTCAGAAGTGGTGTTTTTTGCTGTGATTGCCGTTCTTTCAGCATAGTCAAAGCAGAAGGTTTTTTGTTTTCTTTCCGCGATTGGTGCGGATTTGGAGTGTTTGCAAGCACTGTCGTAAGCATAAGTGCTGTTGCAATTAGGGTGATAAGTTTTTTCATGGTGTTTTAATTTTTGTAGGGGCGGGGCATGCCTCGCCCTTACAGATTTTTTTTGCAAAGGTACGAAAAAAAATCGAACCGAAAAAATTTTTTCAAAAAAATTTGGTTATATCAAGAATTTTTTGTACCTTTGCAGTCCCAATTTTGGAAAAAATCAAAAAAAGTAACAAAAACCCTATTATCATGTACGCTATTGTTGACATCGCAGGGCAGCAGTTTAAGGTTACGAAGGACCAAAAACACTTCGTTCACCGGTTGGACGCCGAAGTAGGCGACACGGTTGAGTTTGAGAACGTGCTCCTGACCGACGAAAACGGAAAAATCACCATCGGTGAACCGTTCGTTGCCGGCAAAAAAGTTACAGCGAAGGTGCTTATGCAAACTCGCGGAGAAAAAGTAATCATCTTCAAAAAGAAACGTCGTAAAGGCTATCGCAAAACCAACGGACACCGCGATTACATTACGCAAATTCAAATCGAATCCATCGGATCCGCCAAACCGGCGAAGTCGGCTAAACCCGCCAAACAACCGGTTGAAACAACGGAATCCACTGAAACAACCGAATAAATCTAAACAATTATGGCACATAAGAAAGGCGTCGGAAGCTCAAATAACGGACGCGAATCACAAAGCAAACGCTTAGGCGTGAAAATTTTCGGCGGACAACGAGCCATCGCCGGAAACATCATCGTGCGTCAACGCGGAACAGCACACCATCCGGGCATGAACGTAGGCATCGGTAAAGATCATACGATTTTTGCAATGATTGATGGAACAGTTCAATTCCGCAAAAAACGCGACAAACGATCTTACGTTTCGGTTATTCCGGCGTAAGGAAACTACGGGATAATCATGCCCTCGTGCATATAAAAAAATGAAACACGACTGTGTTTCATTTTTTTTTCGTATCTTTGCAAAACATTTGTGACATTTTTATGCCTTTGAGCGACTAATACAAACCATAAACATAAAAACAAATTCAATATGAAAAAATTTTTCAAACTCGTTTTGGCAAATCTTGTTGCCGGAGTGATTATGCTCGTGATTTTCTTTTTCTTTTTAGTTGGAATGGTTGCCGGTCTTGGCAGTTCGGAACAACTTGTTGTTAAAGAAAACTCCATTTTGGAAATTACCATGAACTACCAAATGCCGGACAGAGAGATGCAGCAAGCATTTCCATCGTTCGACGGAAGTACGACCTTAGGCTTGAATGCGGCGATCGAAGCCCTCAAACAAGCAGAAACCGACAAACATATCCAAGGGATATTTTTGAATCTAAGTGAGGCAAATGACGCGAATTTAGCCACATTGCAAGAATTGCGTCAAGCTATTGAAGCGTTCAAAACTTCGGGAAAATTCGTTTGGGCGTATAGCGACAGCTATTCGCAAAGTGCGTACTATCTGGCGTCGGTTGCCGATAAAGTGTATATGCACAACGAAGGTGTCCTGGATTTTCGCGGACTTTCCGGTCAAATTTTCTTTTTGAAAGGAGCACTCGAAAAACTCGGTGTTGATATGCAAATCGTTCGACATGGTAAATTCAAAAGTGCGATTGAGCCTTTTGTCAACGATAAAATGAGTCCCGAAAATCGCGAACAAACCCAAAAATATCTCAACAGTTTGTGGAATTCCGTGCTTGCCGATATTTCGAAAAGTCGTCAAATTCAAACTCGCGAACTTAATCGCATCGCAAACGATATGCTTGCGTTTTTTCCCGAAGATGCTCAACGATTGAATTTGATTGACGGTGCTTTTGGTCACAACGAGATGTTGCAGCTGCTTGCCGAAGAAGTGGACGAAGAAAAAATTGAGAAGTTGGCCTTTGTTGATTTGAGACGTTATTCCAAAATTCCTGCAAAAAAAGAAAAACGACAAAGTCGCGATAGAATTGCGGTTGTTCACGCTCAAGGCGATATCGGCGTAGGTAAAGGCGGTGCATACAGCATTGGAACCAACATCGCACGTGCTATTCGCAAAGCAGCGAACGACGATAAAATTAAGGCTATCGTACTTCGTATCAATTCCGGTGGAGGAAGTGCTCTGACGTCCGATATTATTTTGCAGGACGTTTTGGCGGCTAAAACCAAAAAACCGGTCGTGGTTTCGTTTGGAAATGTGGCGGCAAGTGGTGGATATTACATTGCTTGCGGTGCCAATGTGATTTTTGCACAACCTACGACTATCACCGGTTCTATCGGCGTTTTTGGAACGATTCCCAATGCCAAAAAATTGTTCAACGAAAAATTAGGCATAACGTTTGACGAAGTTTCGACCAATCCCAATGCGGATTTTTTAAGTAACACTCGTCCGATGACTTCGTTTGAACAACAGCAAATGCAGGTGTTTATCGAGCGGACTTACGAAACGTTTATTTCCCATGTGGCAGAGGGGCGAAATTTGACCAAATTGCACGTGGATTCCATCGGGCAAGGTCGTGTTTGGAGCGGAACAGACGCCTTGAATATCGGTTTGGTAGATGAACTCGGCGGACTGAATGAAGCCATTGAAAAAGCCGCAGAATTGGCGAATTTAGATGGTTATAGATTAGTCCATTTTCCGAAAGAAAAAGACCAATTCGAGCAAATTATGGAGATGCTTGGTGGTGTGAAAAATCGAATGATTAAAACCGAAATGGGCGAGTTGTATCCGATGTACGAATTTGTAAAATCCATTCCGATGGAACCTGCGGTGATGATGCGAAAACCTTATATTGAAGAGATTCGATAAATGTTAGCCAAAGTTATTGAAGGTCGGAAAATAGGACGAACGCTGGGATTTCCAACGGCGAATTTAGAATTTTTGAATCCCGCCGAACTTCCGGAAAACGGCGTTTATGCGGTAGATGTAACGTTGCATGATGAAGTGTTTCTCGGAGTGTTGAATGTTGGGAATCGTCCGACATTTGGGACGTCCGAGAAAATTGCCGAAGTCCATATTTTGGATTTTGCACGAGAGATTTACGGTGAAATTTTGAATCTCAATATTCGGAAATTTATTCGCCACGAACAAACTTTTGATACGACGGAAGCCTTAAAAAACCAAATCGAACAGGATCGGGACGAAGCAGCAGAACCGGAAACCCCTTACGGCAGCAAAACCCAAGCAGCAGATTTATGAGTTATGATTTATGAGTTATGATTTATGATTGCGATTGGGCGAAGCAAATCATAATTCATCATTCATAAATCATAATTAGTATGGGCGAGCCATGCCTCGCCCCTACGATTCACTATTTTTCGTGGGTTTATTAACAATTTGCGGAAGTTTTCAACATTTTAACACTTTTTAACAAAAAAAATCAAATTGCCATTTATCAATCCGATAACTCCGTTCAGTTGGAAGTTTTAATGGAAAACGAAAATGTTTGGCTCACACAAGCCCAAATCGCAGAACTGTTTGGAACCAAACGCCCTGCCATCACCAAACACCTAAACAACATCTACAAATCGGGAGAATTAGAGGAAATGAGCACATGTTCCATTTTGGAACATGTGGGTAATAATGCCATGCAAACGTATCAAACAAGGTATTACAGTCTTGACGCCATTTTGTCTGTTGGCTACCGTGTCAATTCCAAACAAGCAACCCAATTTCGTCAATGGGCAACACAGATTTTGAAATCCTATTTAGTTGAAGGCTATGTAGTCAACGAAAAAGTTCTAAAAGAAAAAAACGCAGAACTTCTCAACCAATTACAAACGCTTTCAGTTCTGATTATTAACGACATACCAATACCCA
>Ga0099364_10011870_pt1 | contig 11822 bp, 13 predicted proteins | sample TergutTh196P3_FD_73070 | JGI IMG/M metagenome (GOLD analysis project Ga0099364, IMG submission 73070) | Microcerotermes parvus P3 segment gut microbial communities from Pointe-Noire, Republic of the Congo - Th196 P3 | ecosystem: Host-associated > Arthropoda: Insects > Digestive system > Gut ...
GAGCAAGTTGATATATACTCTCAAATCTTGCCTTTTGAACTTTTGAGGCGTGTTCACTGCCTTTTGTTGTTCTTCTGTCATTTGATTACAATTATTGACGCCGCAAAAGTAGTATTTTTTTGGGGGGTGTGCAAATTTTTTTGACGAACGGAGTGATTTTTTTTGTAGTTGTTGAAAAAATGTATTATCTTTGCGCCGCGTTATTTGAGACAATGGAAAAGTTTGTTCGACAATAAAATATAAAATTGAGCGTTAAAGTAAAAATATAAACCGTCTGAAAGGACAAAAAATAAACAATATGAACAAACAATGGTACGAAGCACACTTTGAAAACTATGGAAAGAAATACGACCGTGAGAGTTACACGCAAGGTACAGTCGGCGAATGTGATTTCATAGAAAGAGAAATCAATTTCGACAAGTCCCTGAAAATATTGGACGTAGGTTGCGGGACAGGTCGCCACGCCATCGAACTGTCGAAACGTGGGTATAGTGTAACAGGCATTGACTTATCGGAGTCGCAGTTGAAAAGAGCAAAAGAAAAGGCGGCTGAAAACAATTTGACGATTGATTTCCAACGCCAAGATGCGAGAAGTTTACCCTTCAACAACGAATTTGACGTTGCCATTATGCTTTGCGGAGGCGGTTTTTCGTTAATGGAAACCGATGAAATGAACTTTGAGATACTAAAAAACGTTACAAAATCGCTCAAACCGCAAGCAAAATTTATTTTTACTACCTCTAATGGATTATTTCCACTTAATAATAATGTAGATGAATTTTACGCATCAGCAGCAGTAGAGGGCAACGCAATATGTAAAAACAGCACCTTTGACTTGATGACATTTCGCGACCACAACATTGTAGAATTTGAAGATGATGACGGAAATAAAAAGACACTTGAATGTAACGAAAAATACTATGTTCCTTGTGAAATAACTTGGTTGTTGAAATCATTGGGATATAAGATAATAGATATTTTTGGGGCGAGACTTGGCGAATTTTCGAGGGAGCATAAATTGACCACGAAAGATTTTGAAATGCTTGTAATTGCTGAAAATTGACATCAGAAAATGCCGGCACACAACTAAACGTCTTTCCCGCAATGCCATCAGCAGTTTTTTGGGGCTTCTAATACATTTGCTTTAAATTCAACTCTATAACTCCTATCATCTTCCTATCTCAAAAAAATATTCCAAAAATACTGCCACCTTTTCAAAATTCTGCATCATACTATTGAGTTGAAAATTGAAAATTGAAAATTGAAAATTATTTTTTTCAAAATGCGACAAAAAAGTATTTGTATGATGATTGGAATGGTTGCGCTGTCTGTGGCGCTTCGGGCGCAACCTGCAGGAAACATTCGCGGCGTGGTTGTTGATGGCGCTTCGGGGCAACCGTTGCCTTTTGTTTCGGTAATAGTGTTGAATTACGACCCTCCAACAGGGACAACAACCGATTTGGAGGGTCATTTCCGCTTGAATGGACTGCCGGTGGGACGGTATGACGTTCAATGCAGTTTCGTGGGCTACGAGCCGGCTGTTTTCCGCGAAATAATGGTCAGTTCGGGGCGCGAGGCGGTTTTGGAAATCGCCATGCGCGAAAATGTTCAATCTTTGGGCGAGTTGATTATTCGTCCGCGTGTGAACAAGGAGGCGCCGCTAAATGCGATGGAAGCGGTTAATCCTACGCACTTTTCGGATATTACCGCCGTAGGAGGAGGTATAGCCGAAAAAAAATATCTGCACAACAAAAAAAAATCATTTTTTTTGTTGTTTATCAAAAAAGTATTATTTTTGCGCTTCCAAATCGCCAACGATTTTTTGGGTCGTTAGAGATAAGGAATAGTATTTTTTGGTGTAGTAAATTTTGTAAATATGATGACAAAAGAGGAACATATAGAGTATTGGATAAATACCGCTGGGGATGACTGGAGAAGAAAAGAACTTCTCTTTAATGCAAACGATTATGTTTTTTGCTTGTACTTGGCGCACCAAACCTTGGAAAAGTTGGCGAAAGCGAATTGGGTGCGAGTACATCAGGAGAACATTCCGCCAAGAGTACACAACATAGTTTATCTTTTGGAACAGTCGAATATAGATTTGAGTGACGACTTGATGAACTTCATAAGAGATTTTAACAGTTTTCAACTAACTGGTCGCTACCCGGATTATTTGAGACAGATAGATACGATTTGTACCAAAGAATATACATGCGAACAATTAGAAAAAGTAGAGGAGGTCAGACTATGCTTACTCGTGATGCTGCAATAGAAACAGTGCGGAACTACGCACGAGAAATAGAAACGCACGGAGTTAGTCTGCGCGCCGTGTTTTTGTATGGGTCTTTCGCGAAAGGTACCCAGCACGAACACTCGGATATTGACGTAGCATTGGTAGCCGATAATTTTATAGGATTTGCATTTGAAGACCAAAAACTGTTTCCATACATAGGTATAAAAAAACCATACATTAGAATAGAAACAAAAACATATCCAACTGATTACTTCAAAAAAGGCGACCCTTTTATAGAAGAAATTACTAAAACTGGTATTAGAATAATATAAATAATATACAAAAATCCTCAAAAAAAGTGGAAAATCTCATGCCTGAACGTACCGGCGCACAGGGACTGCTCGGATTGGATTTCTTTGAAGGAAAAGACCTTTACATAAGTTTCAGAAATGGAACAATACGGGTGGATTAAAAACATGGCAACCACTCGGTTACAAGCAAAAATCATCTAACAAGCCCCAAAAAATATCTGTTCAAAAAAAATATTTTTTTCTTTTTTTTGTTGTTTATCAAAAAAGTATTACTTTTGTGGCTTCAATCATAGGGCATTTTTTTAGCGCGTGTGAGATGTAAGCACGTGATAAAGAGGGCAATATGAAATTTTATTGGAAAAGCACACATTGGCTTTTATTCTTTGCTCGTTCGAAAATTTCCCGATTGACGAATAAGTATGTAAAGAAAGGTCTAATGTTCGCGCGTACTGCGTGGACTTGGCTTTGTTCCTTACATACAAAGGTTACGGGAAATACCACGAATGAGCGGGAGACGGTTGAGTTTCACGTTTTTTTTGTTTTGTGGTTGATACGTATTTTTTAAATTTTAAAACAAAAGTAATTATGTTTCAGCACTTTAAAACAGGTGTAGTCGCTGCGGCTCTGAACGCAGGCACTGGTGCCGATAACCAACGACAAACGGCAATGGAAGCAGATACCATTTCAAAACACGGGCGGAGTTCGAAAAGCCATACGAGTAGAGGGAACTTTTTGAGATTTTTTGTAGTAGCAGCCATTGCGGTATCGGCTTCGGTTGTAACGTCGTGCGGCGATGACGAAAAGGGCGACAAAGAAAAGATTGCAGTTACTGACATAACGCTTGAGCCAACTGTTGCCATGCTTGTTCCTGGAGGTACTCTGACGTTGAGTGCAAAAGTGGTTCCGGACAATGCAACAGAAAAGTCTATAACGTGGACAAGTAGTGCACCTACTGTTGCCACAGTAGTCGATGGTAGAATTACCGCCGTAACTAACGGTACAGCGGTGATTATCGCCACCACAATAGATGGCGGTAAAACAGCCACATGCGTAGTTACTGTAAGTACAATTACAGTAAACGAGCCGCAAACGCTTACCCAAACATTGTATGCCGATGAAACGGAAGGAGTAAGCAAAATTACCTTTGCCACTACTAATGCGTGGACTTCACACATCAACCCTCCTCAAGCGGCTTCTTGGATTTCCATTGATCCAATAAACGGTACTGTAGCAGGCGAGTATACCGTAACGCTTGCACTTGAACAAAATGCCACAGGCAATGACCGCACGGCTGTAATTACCATTGTTTGCATGGAAGGCGAGATAGTTGTAACCGTTACACAAAAGGCTGAAACAAGCGATGGGCAACCTTTGGTAATTGAGCCTGATGTGTATGTATTAATAAATACAGTCAATGGTGATAGACTATTGAAAAACGGCGAGGTGCAAAACCTTAATGTAAGTAGCGGAGCAGCGTTCTTAAATGCCGTTTCCGTAACAAAAAACGGCGATGTTTATGTGGTAGGGAGTGTTTATGTGGTAGGGGGTACTCAATCGGCTAGATGTTGGATAAACGGCATTGAACACGTTTTGTCTGGAAACACTGCTACACATGTTTTCACAGAAGACGATGATGTATATATCCTGAATAATAATCGTTATTTATGGAAAAATGGTGGCACTATTTTTTCTGAGAGTGATGCTACATCTCTTTTTGTATCGAACGGTGTTGCTTATATTACAGATACATATAAGGGACCACAGGGCTCTAATTCCGCAGGTATTAGTATGTATCCTCCCGGTAATCGTCATTCACTTGGCTCTTATAATGCTAGTACACGAATTGGATATCAAGCCAATTGCGTTTATGTACGGGGTACAGATGTATTTGTGGGAGGAAGTGTAAATCAAGGGACTAATTCATCTGATATTGCTTTGTGGATAAATGGTAATAATACTCATACACCAGTTTTCAGGGGTCATTCATACCAGAGTGTTCACAGAAGCATAACATCAATTTTTGTATCTGCTTCCGGTGATTTGTATTATACAATACGTGAGGCAAGAAACAGTTCCTCTTGGACTGAACACTATAAAAATGGAGATATTGATGCAATACATACTGGAAACAAATTGTCATTTTACTTATTAGGTAACGATGTGTATGCTGTAGGAAGTAGAAAGAACGCCCAAGGTTTTGATGTTGCCACACTTTGGATAAACGGAGAAGCCTATGAACTTACTGACGGACAAAGCGCATATTATGTTTTCGTAGCAGATAAGCAAAAATAACAAGATGCCAGCCTCTAACAACAAGGTTTTCGTTGTGTGCGCAGCAATATAACATATGCTCGTAGTTGCAATACACAACGGGCGGATAGTCGGAAATTTTCTTGCTGCTGGCGTGAAAATAACTGTCGTCAACTATACATTTGTCTGAAAATGGGTTTCCTTCGTGGTTTCAGTTTTCAGAATTTAGAGGCGTGGTGCGGGGGCGTCTCTATTTTTGTGGTTTGAAGCGAAAAAAAATATTTTTTTGTTGGTTTCAAAAAAAAGTATTATTTTTGCACCATGAAAAGTGTAGTAGACATTTCATGTTTTTCGAGCGATAAGCGGCTTGAAATGAGAGTGTTCAATGGTTTGAGAGGCTGGGTTAGGCTCGCGGGGGAAACTGTTGATAGTTATAGGTATGGGCGGACATTTGCGGGTATTTGGGTATTGGCGGCAAATGAAGACAGCGCTACGATAAAGCAGTACGGCTCGAAAAAAATTTTTTTGGTGTTGTTAAAATTTTTTGGCTTATCTTTGCTGCGAAACATATAAAATATATATAAATGAAACAACGAATATACATTGATACATCAGTAATAGGAGGTTATTACGACGCTCCTCTCCAAGAAGCGACACGACAACTTTTTGAACGTATAGCCGATGGGGAATTTGATGTTTACTTTTCGGAAGTCAACGATGCCGAATTGATGAATGCTCCGCAACGAGTGAAAGAGGTAAAAGACCTAATTCCTTGCGATTGTTTTCATTATATCGAAATGACGGATGAAGTAAAAGCATTAGCATTATTGTATATCAAGGATGGAGCATTGGGAGAAACGTGTAGAAACGATGCATACCACATTGCATTGGCTTCAATAAACAGGATTGATTGTTTGATTAGTTGGAATTTCAAGCATATAGTAAATTACAATAAAATCAAAATGTTTAACGCTATAAATATGCGTTTTGGATACCCATTAATTGATATTAGTTCACCATTAGAATTTATAAAGATATGATACCAGAAATAAATAAAGAAAAAGATTTTGATACGGTTGCCTTTTTTCGTTCAGTGAAAGAAAAGATGGCAAAAGCCACCGAAGGAATGACCTTGCAGGAGGAACGTAACTATTGGAGCCTTATGCGTGAGGGAAAGTTAAAAATAGTTTAAGTCCTTTGCTCCATGAAAAATGTAGTAGACATTTCATGTTTTTCGAGCGACAAATGGCTTGAAATGAGTGTGTTCAGTGGTTTGAGGGGCGGGGTTATGTTCGCGGGGCAATCTGTTGGTAGTTATAGGTATGGGCTGAAAGATACGCGTACATATACGTTATGGTGCAATGTGCAAGAGCACGGTCAAAAATGCCGTGAAAACTTAAAGAACAAGGCAAAACCTGCAAAGCCGTAAGAGCAGGAGTAAAATAAATTATTATGCAACAAATATGTATTTCAAAACTATGTAGGATTAGAATAAAAAAGGAATGGTATGTATGGATTTTTTTCCCCATCTCAATTTACATCATCGTGGCATTTCATTGGGATAAAATAAAAATATGTTCACCTTTTGACGATAATGCTATAGAAATAATTAATTCAGTATCTATTACTATAGCATACAGTTATTTTGTAGGTATTATTGTTTATTTTCTCACAACTTTTTTACCTGCGACTAGAAAAGCGAGAGCGATAATTCCCATTGTCGTTGAAGCCGTCCACAATTTAATTAACAAGTACGGAGATGTGGAAAATAAATGTTACGGTGATAATTGGTCGAACGACGATAAAGAAGAGGTTGTTAATTTCGTTTTTCAAAATTTAATTGGACAAAGATATGATAATGTGCAAGACAAATCAGAAATAAAAATTAATAATAATGAATGCAAGGTGAAACTTTTAAATTATAAAAATGTTTTAAAATCGTGTTCGGACATACTTTTTTCATACGAAACATACTTGGACGCTAAAGCGTGTCAATTAATGACCGAAATAAGCATGTCATTTTCTTCAACCCACCTTGACGAAATTATTCAAGACAAAAGCACTCGAGAAACATTGCGATTAAGTATATGCGATTTAATTTACATATACGACAAAATTTTACATCTAGATAAATTACTTACTCCTTATAAGTTTGATTTTCAAAAAAATTCATATCCTCCTTTAAAAAAGAAAGGACTGAAAAATACAGTCAAAAATAACGCCAACACAACGAGCGTATTGATAATCTCGTTAGTGGTTTCAATATTGTCTGCCTGTTGCGCAATATTGGGTTTTTGGGACGAAACTCTATACGGAAACGTCATTGCGACGGGCGTTTTCAAGATGTCGTTTATGGCGGGTACAATATCGCAGGACATCGTTGCTATTGTAACGTCTGTTGTAATGATAGTTCTTGTGGCGTTGTATATCAGGCGAAAAGACGACAGGCTGATGATTTCAATTATTGGTCTGTTGAGTTTTTATTTTTACGCTTATGGCACGTATGTTATTTCCGCGCTGTTTACGTCGGTTTATCTTGTTTACATGCTTATCTTTGCCTTTTCTATTGTGGGTATGATTATTGGAATATGCAGTTTTACAAGCGATTACGTAAAAAATCTTTATTTGCCAAAATGGATTAGAAATTGCAGTATTGGTTTTCTATCACTGATAGTTTTTATTTTTGTAAGCAAATGGATTAGCGAAATAGTTCCATACACTAAAAGCCACACAGTTCCAGATTTTTATGCAATCTACATTTTAGACCTTTGCGTAATAATGCCGTTATTTATCGTCATTATATACATGCTGATAAAAAACATGAAACTTGCTTATGTGTTACTGGGCGTTGCATTGCTCAAATCTGCAACGCTTATTTTGGCAGTTGCTATTGGCAGTTTTTGGGGCGCCAAGTATGGAAATCCCGAAACGATTGAGATGATAATCGTATATTGGTCGGTTGTTATAATCAGTTTAACGTTGTTTGTGTTTTATTGTTTGAAAATTAAGAAAATATAAGTTTTTTGTAAATGAATATAATTAAAGTAGTATTTTTAGTAATCATTTCATGTTCTATCATTAAAAGTAAAGCAATGGGAAATAATATTTCTGAAAAAATTTACGTTAATATTAACGGGGTATCACAAGGAATGTTCATAAAAGGGAATAATATGGATAATCCGATATTATTATTTCTACATGGAGGTCCCGGAATGCCGGCGCGCCTCTGAAACCGGCAACGGTCTATTACTGGAAAGTGCAGACATGGAGTAACCACGGCGAAGAAAGTCCTTTTTCGGCGCCAAAGAGTTTCATGACAGCCGAAGTCTTGGACAACAAAACAACCACCTATCCACTGCAAATCACAGACGAATACCCTGTGAGGATAGGCGTCGACGCCGGCGAAAAAATAACCTTTATCGACTTTGGTAAAGCATCGTTCGGACGTCTGCGTTTAACCTTATCGTCGCAAACTGTTGATACCGTGACCGTTCACTTTGGCGAGAAAGCAACGGGCGACCGTGTAGATCGCAGTCCGGGCGGCACTATCAGGTACTCGGCGTATAGATTGCCGCTTATGCCCGGCGTTCACACGTATTCCGTAAAGATACATCCCGACAGGCGCAACACAAGCCCTACTGCCAACGAAAGCGGAGTGAAAGCAATTCTGATGCCCGACTATACAGGCGAAGTAACACCTTTTCGATACGTCGAAATAGAAGGCTACAGCGGCAAAATACGAAATATGGATGCAATGCGCCAATCGGTGCACTACCCCACCAACGATTTTGCTTCGCACTTCTTTTCATCTGATACCGTATTGAACCAAGTGTGGGAATTGTGCAAATATTCTATAAAGGCGACTTCCTTTATGGGAATTTATGTGGACGGCGACCGCGAACGAATACCTTACGAAGCCGATGCGTTAATAAATCAACTCTGTCACTATTTTGCCGACCGCGAATTTACAATGGCGCGCTACAGCCATGGATATCTCATAGCCTATGCTACTTGGCCCACCGAGTGGATATTGCAGTCGGTTCTTATGGCTTGGATAGATTATATGTATACCGGAAATCCGGCGTCGTTGCAGAACTTTTATTACCAGCTGAAGCCCAAAACACTCACTGCGCTTACCGAGCCTAACGGACTTATCAGCACGCGCACAGGAAAACAGACCCCGGAATTTCTGCAATCAATTCAATTCAAAGGCAGGGCGATACGCGACGTTGTCGATTGGCCCCAATCGGGCGTCATTGGCGACGAAAAACAGCATCCGGGCGAAACAGACGGTTTTGTTTTCACAAATTTTAATGCGGTAGTCAACGCATATCATTACGAGGCGTTACGGCTGATGAGCCTCATTGCCGAAGTTATGGGCAAAACAGAAGACCGCAACGAGTATGCAAGGCTGGCGGCGCACGTCAAACAGCAGTACAACAGACTTTTGTTAGACAATAGAAGAGGCTATTATAAAGACGGCGTTGATACCGACAATAGCGCGTTACATTCCAACATGTTTCCGATGGCGTTCGATATGGTTCCGGCACGAAATATGAAGGCGGTTAGCGATTTTATCCGTTCGCGAAATATGGCTTGCAGCGTATATGCAGCGCAGTTTCTGATGGACGCAGTGTATAACGCGCACGATGCCGACCACGGTCTGAAACTGCTTACCTCTACCTCCCGACGCGGTTGGTACAACATGATACGCGCCGGTTCTACAATTTCGCTCGAAACATGGGACATCATATACAAGCCAAATACCGACTGGAACCACGCTTGGGGAGCCGTGCCCGGAAATGTAATCCCGCGTAAACTGATGGGAGTAGAGCCGTTAGAACCCGGTTTCCGAAAAATACGTATAAAGCCGCAACCATCGACGCTGAAAAATGCCGAAGTAAAAATTCCTACTATTCGCGGAGATATAAATGTATCGTTCAACAATAAGCCCGGCGAAAAATTCGAATTAGAAATAGAAATCCCCGCAAATACAACAGCAGAAGTATGGTTGCCGTATTTTGACCGCAGACAAAGACTGACAATGAACGGCATAACACAAAGTGGAACAGTGGACGGAAATTTTGTCAAATTGAACGCAGGTTCGGGAAAACATAAATTTGTTGTCGAAAAATAAATATATTAATGTATGGATTATCAAAACCTGTTTATAAAAATACGCGAAGCTTCAAGAGCATTTAATGAATACGATAAAGTAAACGATTTGCTCAATTATTTGGCAAATAATATAGAAGAGGACAGTAAAGAACTGTTGGAAGCTAACCAAATGGATTTGGACAATATGGCGATAGACACGCCAAAATACAACCGGTTGAAACTGACCGATATAGACATAATCGATATTGCAAATAATATACGAGCTGTTTCTTCTTTGGCGTCGCCATTAGGCGTTGTCTTGGGACATAATACATTAGAAAACGGATTGGAAATAAGCAAAATATCTACGCCGCTCGGTATTGTTGGAATAGTTTGTGATGCGCGTCCAAATATAAGTTTTGATATGTTTTCTCTGTGTTTAAAAACAGGAAATGCCTGTGTGCTTCAAAGCCACTGTGACGCAATGCACACTTGCAAAACAGCGGTTGAGATAATACAAAAAGCCTTAAGGCGATACGATATTGACACTGCAATGATAACCTTGCTACCGCCACATACAGAGGCAATAACAGAGCTAATAAAAAATGTAGACCTTGTTTTACCTCTCATGGAAACAGGCAAAGGCATTGTACATGTGTATTATGACGAAACCGGCAATCGCGACCACGCAATGGCAGTTATAAATAACTCAAAAACGCGACGCAATGCCCTTGACTGTCTGATAGTGCACAGTAGCCGGTTGCTTGAACTGTCTATTGCCTTTAATCCGCTGTCTGACGCGCGAATTGTTATTTTTGCCGACGAGCGTTCAATGAAAGCCTTGCGCGGACGCTATCCGGCTGATTTATTGAACCCGGCTGACGAAAATTCATTCGGAAAAGAGCTGTTTCAATTTAAGATGGCTGTAAAAACAGTTGATAACATAGAAGAAGCTCTGGAACACATCTCGCTTCACGGTTCGCGCCACTGCGAAGCAATAATCAGTCAGAATGAAAAAAACATTGAACTGTTTCTAAATCGTGTAGACGCAGCTAAAATATATGTTAACGCATCGACTGCCATAGCTGACTTTGCAGAGTTTGGAACAGGAACCGAAATAGAAAAACTGCATCCGCGAAAACCAATAGGATTGAAGGAGTTAACATCGCACAGGTGGCTAATTAAGGGAAAAGGACATATTGTATAGTTTTCAGTTTTCAGTATTTAATTTTCAACTTTCAACTTTCAACTCAATAAACATGCGTCGTAAAACCCATACCGTTCATATTGGCGACCTGCCGGCAGGAAGCGATTACCCCGTGAGAGTGCAGTCGATGACCAACACTGATACTATGGACACCGGCGCCACTGTATCGCAGTGTATTCGCATCATCGAAGCCGGCGGAGAATATGTTCGTATAGCTGCTACGGGGATGCGCGAAGCCCAAAATTTAGCTGAAATAAAAAAGGAGCTGCATCGTCGCGGATATCGCAATCCGTTGATAGCCGACGTACATTTTAATCCGAAAGCCGCTGAAACAGCCGCACACATAGTCGAAAAAGTACGTATTAACCCCGGCAATTATGTAGATAAAAAACTGACGTCGCCAAAAATATACACAGACCTTGAATATCGAGCGGAATTAGAGCGTATACACGAACGGTTGTTGCCGTTGATAGATATTTGCAAGGCTAACGGCGTTGCTATTCGCATAGGCAGTAATCACGGGTCGTTGAGCGACCGCATCGTAAATCGCTATGGTAATTCGCCGCAAGGCATGGTAGAGGCGGCGATGGAGTTTTTGCGAATTTTTGAGGCAGAGAATTTCAATCAGGCAGTTTTGTCGATGAAAGCCAGCAATGTAAAAATGGTGATAGAAGCAACACGATTGTTAGTTGAGCGTATGACGCAGGAAAATATGTACTATCCG
>Ga0099364_10011871_pt1 | contig 11821 bp, 6 predicted proteins | sample TergutTh196P3_FD_73070 | JGI IMG/M metagenome (GOLD analysis project Ga0099364, IMG submission 73070) | Microcerotermes parvus P3 segment gut microbial communities from Pointe-Noire, Republic of the Congo - Th196 P3 | ecosystem: Host-associated > Arthropoda: Insects > Digestive system > Gut ...
GCGGGGGGGGGGGCGGGGGGGGGGGGGGGGGGGTTGCGGGGTGTGGCCGGGGCCCCCCCCAACCCCCCCGCCGCCCCCGCCGCCCGGGGGGGGGGGGGGGGGGGAGCCGTACTCGCCGATGCCGGGGTACATCTCGAACATCCCCGCGACGGCGCGGTGCCGGAAGAATTCCGGCGCCATCTCGAAGTAGTCCACCCCCTCGCAGCGGCGCGCGACCTCGCAAAACACCGCCCACTGGTAGATCCAGTAGTTGACGTAGTACCCCTCGCCGAAGCCCCCCCCCGCGCCGCTCAGCGTCAGCGCCGGGGCCGCGCGCTCGGCGAACTCCCGCTCGATCGCGCGGAGCAGCTCCGGCGACCCGGGATCGTCGTGGTACGTCGCGTAGGCGGCGACGCCGTACCCCCAGTTCTTGTAGCCGTACCAGCCGTTGTGGAACACGCTCCGCTCCTCGTTGACGTTGGCGGCGACGGTGCGCTTGAAGTAGTCAATGAGCTTGGCGCGTTCCTCGGGCGTCCACTGGCCGTGGCAGTGGTCGTACACCACGGCGCACTCGGCGAGGACGGAGCCGAACGGGTTATGCCCCGTGATGATCGGCGCGTCAATCCGCTTCATGGCGAGTCTGACCGCCTCACGCGCGAGCGCGGCGTCCGGCTCGACCGCGTTGACCAGCGAGACGGACATCATCCGCGCATCATCCGGGCTCCCGGGGTTTTGGGCGACCGCCCGCATCCGCCGGAACGCCTCCGCCCGTTCCCCCGCCAGCGCCTTCAGCTCCGCCGCGCTCCCGAAAAGCCTCGGGTGTTCCTCCGGCACCGCATGACGCTCCGCAGCAACAGGGAGCACCGCGCACGACACCGTCAAAACCATCACAAGTGACACACAGGAAATCGTTTTCATAAAGCGTAAAATAACAGGATTGTGTCCAAAATGCAAGGGGGGAGATAGAGTAATTTAACGTGTCATTGGCACATCTGGTAACAGGGTTGAACGTCCTCGCGTACACGAGAGGGGACCTAAGGGGCCTAGGGGATGCAGGGGGGGGGTAATGTTCTTTTGTCCCCTTCGTCTCCTAAGTCCCCTCGTGAGCCGAAAGGCTGAACGCCTTGCGTTAGGGCATGTTCGGGCGATTGCCAAACAGCGCGGTGCCGAGGCGTAGCCACGTCGCGCCTTCCTCGACGGCGATACGGTAGTCGTTGCTCATGCCCATCGAGAGGTTCGGCAGCCCGACGGCATATTCGCGTTCCCAGCGGTCGCGCAAGTTGCGTAACGCCACGAACACGGGGCGCGTCTGCTCGGGGTCGGGGTAGAAGGGCGCGAGTGTCATCAGGCCTGTCCAGGTCAGGTGACGGCACGTCAGCAGGTAGTCAATCACTTCCGGCGCGTGTTCCGGGCGCAAGCCGTCCTTGCTCGCCTCGCCCGACACATTGATCTCCAGCAGCACCTGAGGGCGGTGGCCCGTCTCCTCGGCGACGTGCTCCAACTGTTCCGCCAGCCGTAGCGAGTCCAGCGAGTGAATCACCGGAAACAACGCCAGCGCGTGACGGGCCTTGTTGCGTTGCAGATGCCCGACCAGATGCCATTCGGCCCCCCCCACGCATTCGGGGATTTTCGCGCCCGCCTCCTGCACCTTGTTTTCGCCGAACGTGCGGATGCCCGCCTCCCATGCCTCGCGGACAACATCGGGCCCGTGGGTTTTGGTCACCCCGATGATTTCGACCGCATCCGTGCGCCGTCTGGCCTTCGCGCACGCCTCCGCGATGGCGGCCTGAATTTTTTCAAGCGCCTCTGCAACTGGGACAAATTCCTTTTCCATAACCTCCTCCTCGTTTGAATCACACGGGGGTCTATTATCGCATATCCCGGGACACACCTCAAGAAAACGTTTGCCGCCGGCACCATGTTTCGCTTGCCCCGCATTTCATAAAAGGGTAAACTATGCCTTCACTTAATGAAAACGTTAGACTTAGGGAACACACCGGTGTTCAGTTATTGCGAGACGCTGGAGAGCGGGGCGTTGGGGCAGTTGAGGAATCTTGCCCATCACCCGATCGTCAGACACATCGCCGTCATGCCGGATTGCCACAGCGGCTATGGAATGCCGATTGGCGGCGTGATTGCGTGTGAGGGGGGGGTCATCCCGAATGCGGTCGGTGTGGATATCGGCTGCGGGATGGTCGCTGTCGCGACCACGATCCCGAAGGCGGCGGCGGAGGATCTGGCGACGAGGCGCAAGCTGCTGGAGGCCTTGAAGCGCGTCGTGCCTGTCGGGGAGGGGAGGGCGCACAAGGCGCCACAGCACTGGGAGGGCTTCGATGCCCCGCGCGTCCTCCCCTTGGAGGAGCTGGATTACCGCAACCTGGGGACGCTCGGCGGCGGCAACCATTTCATGGAGTTGCAGTCGAACCGGTCTGGCTTTCTCGTGATGATGGTGCACACGGGATCGCGGAATCTCGGCTACAGGATCTGCAACCATTACCACAAGGAGGCGCTCGCGTATAACGAGCGCCATCATCTGGCGCTCCCCGACAAGGAGCTTGCTTTTCTCCCCGAGGACACGGCCCTGTTCCGCGATTACGTGACTGACATGACCTTTGCCATGGCGTATGCGCAGGAGAACCGGAAACGGATCATGGCGGCGTATGGGGAGGTCATGGCGGAGATCTTCACGGACGACTCCGCGCTTCGTGAAGGCGGCATCAACATCCACCATAACTATGCGGGCTTGGAACGCCATTTCGGCAAGGACTACTGGATCCATCGGAAAGGGGCGACCTCCGCATTCAACGGCCAGCCCGGCATCATCCCTGGCTCGATGGGGACCAGCTCGTACATCGTGAGGGGCAAGGGCAACCCGCAGTCCATGATGTCCTGCTCCCATGGTGCGGGGCGGGCGATGAGCCGGACCGAGGCCTCCAAGACGTTGACGCTCCAGCAGTGCGATGCGGCGATGGAGGGGGTCGTGTTCGACCGATGGCAGAGAAGCAAGAGGGACAGGAACCTGCACGACCTCGGCGAGGCCCCCCAGGCGTACAAGGACATCGACGATGTCATCCGTCAGCAGCTCGACTGCATTGACGTGGTTGATTGCTGCAAACCGCTGATGTGCCTGAAAGGGTAGCCGGTCATGTTCGACGCGCATGCGCATTTGCAGGACCCGCGCTTGAGCGGGGTGTTTGAGGAGCTGGCACGCAAGGCGAAGGCGGTGCAGGTCACGGGGGTGTGTTGCTGCGGGACAACCCCGGATGACTGGCACGCGACGGAGGCGGTGGCGAATTACCCCCTCCCGTTCATTGTTGTCCCCGCGTTCGGCGTTCACCCGTGGTACGTGCGCTTCCTGCCCAGAAACTGGCGCGAGCAGCTGGAGATGTATCTCGACCGTAACCCCGTCGCCGTGGTTGGCGAGATTGGCCTCGACGGCGTGATGGACGATGTCCCGCTGTCGTTGCAGGAGGAGGTGTTCGAGTGGCAGCTTGGGCTGGCGGAGAGGATCCGCTGTCCGGTCGTGCTGCACGGCGCGCGCGCATGGGGGCGGTTGGCGGACGTGCTGAAACGCTATGCGCGGCGCATCCCGGGATTTGTCGCGCACGGGTTCGGGGGATCGGCGGAAATCCTGCGGCAGCTGCTGAACATGGGGGGGTACGTCTCGTTCGCGGGGACGGTCTGCAACACGAACGCCACGAAAGTCCGCGCCGCCGCCAAGGAAATCCCGGACAGCCAGATCCTGGTCGAGACTGACGCGCCCGACCTGTTCCCGGCCGGGGGGCGCCCCATCGGCATGGGCGCGAACCAAAAGCCCCTCAATCATCCCGGCAACCTCAACGTCATCCTGCGCGAGGTCGCCGCGTTGCGCGGCGTTTCGCCCGACGAGCTCTCCGACATCACCGGCGCGAACGCCCGGCGCATTTTCCTCTGAGCGCCGCGACATCCTTATCGTCCTTCACACAACACACTACACAGCGTTTCACAGAGACTTCGTGGGGGCGAATTTTTTTGAAATTCTTCTGCTTGACATTGGGCAAGAGGAAGGTCTATACTTGGGACAATTTTGTGATAAGAGGTAATGTTTCAGTTTGAAAAGGAGAGAACGCATGAAAAAGTGGTTGAGTGTAGGCTTATTAACAGTCGTGTCCTTCGCCTGTGGCACGAGCCGCCTGATGGCGCAAACGGTCGGTGACATCGGTGATGCCTATATGGTCATCACGCTCGGCAACCCAAGCTCAGTCGAATACTGGAGTGACGTGCCTGTCGGCTGGGATTCGCCGGGCGGGTGGCCGGAGGAGTATAAGACAACCAAACTTGTCTTGAGGCGCGTCGCGCGCAATGTGACTGCCGTCCCCCCCATCCCCGACGACTTCTATCTCGGGGTGTTCGAGGTGACGGTCGGGCAGTTCAAGCAGGTGATTCCAGCGTTCAACCCTGCCGGGAAGAACGATACGGAAGCGGCGACGTACGACAACTTTAACGGCGTGGGGAATTACACCGGATTCCTCAGTGCGCTGTCTGACCGCGTTGACCCCGGCGACTGGCCCACGACGAACCAGGCGTTCGCGCTGCCCCCGGCGGCGCAGTGGGAGTACGCATGCCGTGCCGGATCGCCCGCGTCATGGAATTATTATTACGGGGATGACCCCACCGCCACAGACCTCGAAAATTACGCATGGTACTTGGATTGTTTCCCGGGGACTGTGAGTGTGCAGGATGTCGGCGGGAAAATTCCGAACGACTGGGGCCTGTTCGATATGCTCGGGAACGTCGCGGAGCTGGTCGAGGGTGGTGCGGATGTGTACGGGGGGGCGGTCTCCGATTCCGCCGCGTACTGTAAGTGCGACACCTCATATCCCCGGGCCCCCGGGAACGCGCCGTTCTGCGGTTTCCGCGTCTACCTCAAACTCCCGACGGAGTATTTCACGCTGGGCATCACGGACGGGACGCTCGCGCCAAGCGGGGGGAGCTACACGAACGGCCAGATCGTGACCCTCACGGCGGATGCCGCGCCCGCCAATCAGGAGTTCGACTGCTGGACGGGGGACGTCGCGACCGTGGCGGACGTGTCGGACGCAGTGACCACGCTGGTCATGCCCGGGTCGAACATCACCGTCACGGCGACATACCGCTACTTCCCCTACCTGACTGCCGTCAACAGCACGAACAGCGGCTACTACGCGAGCGGCACGACCGTGACCCTCGACGCGAACGCGACGAACTTCCCGTGGGCGTTTGCCTGCTGGGAGGGCGACACCGCGACCGTCGCGGATGTGACCGATGAACACACGACGCTGGTCATGCCCGGATCAAACATCACCGTCACGGCGACGTACAATCTCTACCGTACCCTGACCGTGGAGATGGGGAACGGCGGCGGCGACTATCTGGAGGGTTCGGTGGTGAACATTTCCGCCATCCCCCCCGGGCCGCACCATACGTTCCAGTGGGTGGTCTCGCCCGCCGGGGCTACGGTTGAGATTGCGGACATCACCAGCTGGAATACCACGCTCGTCATGCCCGGGGCCGACATCACGCTTACGGCAACCTATCCCCTCATTTATTACCCGCTGACGGTGACGGGGGGCACGGGCAGCGGAAGTTATACGAACGGCCACGTCGTGACCGTCACGGCAAACGCCGCGCCAACCGCAATGCACGTGTTCAACGGTTGGGTAGGCGATACACACATTTTGGATAACGCCTTCTCCCCGACGGCGACCGCGACCGTTGCTGTCGCAGCGAACCTGACCGCCACCTATCGCCCTGTGCAACTCACGACCGCAGACAGGACGTACCTGATTGTGGACTTGGCGGGCAGCGGGGGGGTCTCCTATACGAACGGGCCGCCTGTGGGGGGGTGGAACGAAACCCACAAGACGGACAAGATGGTGCTCAAAAAGGTTGATCCGGGGACGTTCACGATGGGTGACAACGTGAGTTATCTGGCGACCTCCCATCAGGTCACGCTCTCGCAGACGTTCTATCTGGGGGTGTATCCGGTGACTCAGGCGCAATGGCTGACCGTCCGCGGGCAGTGGCCCGACAGCGGTTACTTCGGGCTGAACCGCGATAAGCGTCCTGTCGAAAACATCCCGTATGCGGCGTTGCGCGGATCGGATGCGGGGGCGCAGTGGCCGGCGAACGGCGGCATTGACAGCGGATCGTTCATCTCGTCGGTGAGGGGGAAGGCGCTCGGCATTGCCCTCGACCTGCCGACGGAGGCGCAGTGGGAGTACGCCTGCCGTGCCGGCTCCACGACGGCGTATTCGTTCGGGAACAACACGGCTGAGCTGGGGGATTATGCCTGGTATGCCACGAACAACACGCAGGAGGTCGGCCTGAAACTCCCGAACCCGTGGGGCTTCTACGACATGCACGGCAACGTGGGCGAATGGTGCCTGGACTGGTTTGCCAATTATGGTTCTGCGGCACAGACGGATCCCAAGGGGGGGGCCACGGGCGTGGACAGTTCCCGCGCCTGGCGCGGCGGAAGTTTCCAAGGCTCGATCGACACCTGCACAAGCGCGTACCGGGGGCGGCAAGCCCCGACGAACGGGGTGAGGAACGTCGGTTTCCGCCTGGCGTGGACCGCAGGGGTGGAGTACAATCTCGCCGTGACCAACGGCGTCGTCAACACGGGGGGGGCCTTCCTCCAAGGCGTACAGATCCCCATCACCGCCGAGGACAGGACCCCCGCGTGGAAGTTCCTGCGCTGGGAGGTGCTGCCCGCCGGCACGTCGCTCGGCTCATCCTTCAACGCGAACAACGTCAACACCATCGTCACCATGCCCAACCGGGACGTGGCAGTGACCGCCGTCTATCAGGTCAACGACGGTTACACCGCCCTCACCGTCGTCAACGGGATCGGCAGCACCAACTGCGTCAACGGCACGGTGATCCCCATCGAGGCGGACCCCCCGGAACCCTGGTACGTGTTCGATGGCTGGACGGGCGACACCGCGGACGTTGACGATGTCACCGCGCCCGTCACGTTCCTCACTGCGGCAGGGGGGGCGCTCACGTTGACCGCGACGTACGCGATCATGAACCCCCTCCCGTCCGACGTCCACCTGCTCACGACCGTCGGCAACGGTGTGACGAAGACCATCCCCGTCCAGGAGGGGACCCTCGCCGCCGTCACGGCCCCCCCCGCCCCCGCCGGTCTCGTGTTCGGGTGGTGGGTGGTTGATCCGGAGGGTACCCCCCTGGGGGCGGGCTTCGACGAGAATGCCACAACGTCGAGCGTCGAGATGCCGACGATGGATGTCACCCTCACCGCTGTCTATGTGAAGGACGCGGGCCCCACGCCGGGCTACCTGAACATCCGGCTCGTGGACAGCGTGACGCTGGCGGACCTCCCCGGGGCCCAGTGGAGCACCGACGGCAAGGAATTCTTCGCACCGACGGGCAAGTACCCCCTCAAGCCCGGTTCCTACACGCTGCGCTTCAGGGTCCCCGACACCAACTGGCTGACCCCCGCAAACGTCAAGATGACCATCAGGGCCGCGCAGACGACCCCCCTCGAGGTGCCGTTCGTCTGGGTGCCCGTCGTCACCGGGGTGGCGGACAGTGCCGACCCGCGCGACACGGTGACCCTCTCCCCTGCCAACGGGCAGGTCCTGCCGGGCAAGACCGTCACCCTCACCGCGAAACCCACCTCCGCGAGCGTCTTCGTGGAGTGGACGGACGGGGTGGCGACCGCCTCGCGCAAGGAGGCCCCCCTGACCAACACGACCTACACGGCGATCTTCCGCCTCAAGTCGTCCTACACCGCCCCCCCCATATTGTCCGCCGGGACGGGGACCCCGGTGCCGACCGTGGGGGTCCTCTTCTCCCAGGTGGTGGGGATCAACGAGCGCCCCGCGACGTTCAAGGCCAAGGGCCTGCCCCCCGGTCTGAAAATCAACGCGGCCACAGGCGAAATCGCTGGCATCCCCACCAAGGCGGGGACATTCCCCGTCATCGTGACCGCGACCAATCCGAACAAGCTTGCGCGGCAAGAGCCGTTGACGATCACCATCGCGGAGCTGTCGCCCTACGCGCAGGGGGCCTTCACGGGCTACCTGACGAACGGCGCCGCCCAGGTCGTCGGCACCTTCACGATGAAGGCCTCGGCGAAGGGGGCCCTCTCCGTGAAAACCATCTTGCGCAACGCCTCCGTCAGTTTCTCGGCAAAGGGCTGGGCGGAGACCGACGGAACCGTCTATACGGTAGCGTTTCTGACCAAGAAGGGGGAGGCCCTGAGCCTGAGCGTTGACACGTCCACGTGGGCGGTCGTCGGCACTGCGGCAGGCGGGAACATCGGCGCGTCCGCGCTTGAGCTCGCCGGGCAGTGGGATCTGTTCAAGGTGAACAAGAAATCGGTGGACTACCCGTCTGCGATGGCGGAGCTTGCGAAATACCAGGGTTACTACACCGTCGCCCTCCCGGCCACGGCATGTGCCATGCTCACGCCCGGGCTCGACAACCTCCAGGAGGGGGCCGGCTACCTGGCCCTCACCGTCAGCAAGAACGGTGGCGTGAAAGTCGCGGGCAAGCTGTCCGACGGCACAACCCTGTCCGCCTCCACGACCCTGCTGGTGGTTGGCGGCGAGGGCGTCGTCCCTATGTTCGCGCCGCTCTACAGCAAGCGCGGCGTGGCCAGCGGGCTGTTGACCGTCCTGCCCGGCCTCACGGTGCCGGACGGCAACAAGGTCGTCCCGGACACGTCCGTGATGTGGCAATGGGTTTATCCCGGCAGAGGCGCGGCGGCGACCCTCGACGGTTTCGGCGCGCTGCTCGAGCCCTTCGGCGCGTTTTACGCCAAGACCGCGAGCATCGAGGCGTACTACGGGGGGGCCGCGTTTACCACGGCCGTGGACACGGTCTCGATGGACGTGCCGCTCGTCTTCAACGCGCGCGGCGTCGCGTCGCTTTCGGCGGACCCCATGGACAACCCCTTCGACGCGAAACTGACGGTCAAGCCCGCGACAGGCCTCTTCAACGGGACCTTCAGGCGGAACGTGGCTGGCAAGTCAACGACCGTCAAATACCTCGGTGTGCTGACCCGCACCCCGGCGGATGCGTATGTCGGTTCCGGCGCGTATGTCCTGCCCGAAACGGTGAAGCCCTACAGCCTGAAACCGTCCTACCCCGTCCTCATTGAGTGAGGTGTCCGATGAACACATCAGGTGGCGCCCTTCTCAATCCGCGGCACTACGGCGATGGCGATTGAAACATTTGGTCTGTATCTGGTGATCACCGATCCGGTCACGTCTTACGAGGCGTGCACGGAGGCCGCTGTCCGCGCGGGGTTACGCTATGTCCAGTTGAGGATAAAGAAAACCCTCCGCGGCACAGTGCTGTCTGTCGCTCAGAATATGCGCGCCATCACGCGCGGCACGGTGACCCGCCTCATCATCAACGACGACCCCTCCGTCGCCGCCGAGTGCGAGGCGGACGGTGTGCACCTCGGGCAGGAGGACATGCCGCTTTCGGAGGCCCGGCGGTTATACCCGTCGCTCCGCATTTTCGGACTTTCCACGCACAACCCGTCGCAAGCGCAAGCAGCTGTGGCCCAGGCGCCCGACTACTGCGGCGTGGGCCCCGTCTTCGCAACACCAACGAAGGAAATCCCCGACCCCTCCCTCGGGCCTTGGCTGGCAGGGGAGATGATCCGTGCCGCCCCGTTCACGACCGTCGCGATTGGCGGCATCAACGTGACCAACCTCCATGACGTGCGCGCGGCCGGCGCAATCAACTTCGCAGTCGTCCGCCCTGTCTGCCTCTCGCCCGCGCCGTTCGACGCCATCCGACGTCTCCAGGACACATGGGACGAGGCACGATCACGATAGCAATTTAGAGCAAAAAGGAGAATTACCATGTGTGCCGCACGCAACCCGCACAGGATGCTTTCCGCCCTCGCCGCCATCGGCCTGACGCTCACGGCCGGGGCATACCCGTTTGAGACGCCCGGAGCACCTAATCTTGAACCGCCCCGCAACGGAAAGCCCTACCCGCCGATCATGGTCCCCGAGGGGGGGGACAAGCTACTCTCCCTCGACTGCCCCGTCACATCCAGCGCCGGACTAAACCCCGAGCGCGGGGAATGGGCGATGATTACGGACAACGACAAGGAAACCAAGTCTTTCGACTTTCATGACGAGTGCGAGTCGCTGGTCAAATACGCGCCCGGCATCCAATGGCTACAGATTGACCTGCGGACCTCGCAAGTCGTCAACGCGGTCTGGATCTGGAGTCACCACTGGTATATATCCGTTTACAGGGATATGGTCGTCCAGCTCTCGAACGACGCGGACTTTATAGACGGCGTCACCACCGTATTCAACAACGACCACGACAACTCCTCCGGTCTTGGCATCGGCGAAGACAAGGAATACATCGAGACGAACTATGGGCGGCCGATCCCCGTGCCAGGCATCCGCGCCCGCTACGTCCGCGTCTACAGCAACGGGCGTTACCGCGGCCGCGTCTGGAACGCAGACAACTACTGCACGGAGATCGAGGTGTACGGCGGAAAGCCCACCTCCAAGGAAAAGGTGCAGATCCGGCCCGCGCTCCCCAAGCCAGGATTTTCGTGACGCACCCGGCCCCAGTTGAATCCGTAAGAAAATCAGCAAAAAAAGATCAGCAAAAAAAGTCAAAAAAAAGTAGACATATTGGGGTATAAGGATTGCGCAAAAAAAATGTAAGCAAGCCCCGGTTGGGCAGGGTGTCTCAGGTGATGGTGTAATTCCATTTTGACATCTCTTGACGGGATGTTGTTGCGATGCATTTTTTAACCACAATAGACACAATGGAATGCACAATAGACACGATTTCCCCTTGTATCCTTTGTGTCTATTGTGAAAACCATTGTGTCCATTGTGGTTAAAAATGGAATGGTTTTCAACTGAATTAACTATAATATCCCAACAAGTCTATTTTCCCGTGCGGTGGCAGCAGGGGGATTCCTTTCGGTTGCTGATGCGTGGGGGCAAGTCCCCACGACAGAAAGCGGCGGCGAGCCGCCGCACTCCAGAGGATCGTATTGTTATCGTCAAAGTCAAAACGTCTTGCCGAAGTCGCGCTCTTGGGGGATGGGGACGGCGCCGGGCATGTCGATGCGGGGACGGGCGTCGAGGGCGGCCTTGCCTTGGTTCAGGGCATTGAGGAGGGCCCGGTAGGTGGGGTCGTCCTTGGAGGGGATGAGGTATTTCTCGTCGCTGTCTTTTTTCGTGCCGACGATGCCGTAGCCCCCGGCGTCCTTGGCGAGGTGGGCGGTGAGGGCGCGGCTGTCGGGGGGGGCCGTGAGGTTGAGCCATTGGTGCTTGCGCGTGAGGCTGTCTTCCTTGGTGAGGGAGTCGTGGCAGGTGGCGCAGGAGGCGGTGTAGGTCTTGTCAAACGCGGCGAACCACGGTTCGGGCTGGGGCTTGACCCCCTTCTTGTTGTCTGGCACGAAGTGCCATGTGTCGCGTCCGCCGATGGTGTAGGGGCGGCACATCTCGAACGTGGGGTAGTAGAGGACGTTGGAGTCTATCCAGGCGTAGACGCGGCGGCGGCTCTCGGGGTCCACGTCGACGTCGCTGTGCTTGTCCTCGAGGAGCTTCGTCAGCTTGCTGACCATCGAGCCGGTGCCGAGGGCGGGGAAGACCCCGGTGGGGCCGGGGTTGATGTAGTAGTAGGCGATCATCTTGCGCTCGCAGAGGGTGTCGTAGGACATGCTGAAGAAGCGGGTCTTGCCGCCCGTGAGGTCAACCTGCTTGGGGGGGGTGGGGCCGGAGTGGCAGCGGGTGCAGTAGCGGTCGAGGACGGGCTGGACGAGCTTGACGTAGTCCACGGGGCCCGCGCCCCACGG
>Ga0099364_10011872_pt1 | contig 11821 bp, 10 predicted proteins | sample TergutTh196P3_FD_73070 | JGI IMG/M metagenome (GOLD analysis project Ga0099364, IMG submission 73070) | Microcerotermes parvus P3 segment gut microbial communities from Pointe-Noire, Republic of the Congo - Th196 P3 | ecosystem: Host-associated > Arthropoda: Insects > Digestive system > Gut ...
TAGCACCTGTGGTATAAGCGAAACTTCTGTAGCCGTTAGGGAGGTGCAAACTTCTTAATACTGTGATTGGGTCGTCGGAAGCGTATACATCCAGTATTGTGTTTGACATTGGTGAGGAAAAATGGGCGTTGACATAAAAGCCGTCTCCGATATTGTTGCCGCTGACGTTGATGGCAGGTTGGGTACGTGAAAAGGCTGTGATATCTGCTGCGCTGCTGATGTTGAGTGTTGGGGGTGTGATGGAGTTATTGCCGCCGCCAATGGCTGAACCGTTGTAGCCGGTTGCAGTCACTGTGCCGCCGATGATTGTTATATTGCCCCCTGTGCTATAATTTCCGCCGCCAATGGCTGAGCCGTTGCCGTAAGAGACCGTCGCATTCACTACGCCATCAATTATTGTTATATTGCCCCCTATGCTATAATTCCCGCCGCCGATGCCTGCACCCATGTTGCCAATTACATTCACCGTGCCGTTGTAAATTGTGATGTTGCCGCCGATGCTATTATTACCGCCACCAATGCCTGAACCGTTACCGCCGCCTGTCGCGTTTACCGTACCATTGTTTATTGTGATGTTGCCATCAATGCTATTATTGCCGCCACCGATTCCTGCACCTTGGTACCCGCCTGATACATTCAATGTGCCACCATTTATTGTAATGTTGTCACCGTTTCCATTGCTTCCGCCACCAATACCCGAAGAGTTGGAGCCGCCTGTCGCATTTACCGTACCGCCGTTTATTGTGATGTTGTCACCGTTTCCATTGTTTCCGCCACCGATGCCTGAGCTGCTGTTGCCCTTTGCAGTCACCATGCCACCATTTATTGTGATATTGTTGCCATCGGAATTACTACCACCGCCGATTCCTGCACCATATAACCCACCTGTTACATTCAATGTACCGCCGTTTATTGTGATGTCGCCGTTGACGCCTAAATCGTCGGGATTCTCTGCATCGTTACCGCCGCCTATGCCTGCATTATAGTTGCCAGGACGTGTTATATTCAATGAGCCATTGGTGCTGCCGGAATCAGCAGGAGTACTGTCCACACTATCTATTATGAGTGTGGTACCGTCAGGTGCACGTATGCCTGTAGAAATGGTGTTCGTTCCATTAAGCAGCAGACCCAATTCAGCATCACCCTGTAGTATAATATTTCCATAGATACGGATGTCATTAATTATCGCAGTGGCATCGCTTCCATCCTGTAGTGCCATGTTCCCTGTGATATTGATACTGTCAATTATTACAGTGACATCACTTACACCAGTCTGGAAAGTGATGTATCTATACAAATAATTGTTTGGGTTTATTTGCGTAATGGTGTATGTATTGCCGCTGGCTGTCGGGGTAAAAACCAAGCTGTTGCCTGACAATGTCCATCCCATTCCATAATCCTGATAATCCAATATGATATGATAACCAAGATATTGATTACCGATATAAACGGGCAGAGTTGCATTTGTGTTTGTAGAATGAATGAATGATCTGTCATCGTTTTCGACGTCCTATACCACATGACCTAAGTAATCATCGTTTGAAGCATTATATGCTGCAATATGATCCGTCTGTGTTACTGTGGAACCTGTAGTATAAGCGAAACTTACGAAGTTGGCAGGTAAGAGCAATTCGTTTAATGGTGTGGTTGGGTCGGCAGGAGCGTATATTTTCAGTTTTGTGTCTGTCGTGGTTGAGGGGGTTTTGTTAAGTTGAGCGTTGACATAAAAACCGTCTCCAAGATTGTCGCCGCTGACGTTGATAGCAGGGTGGGCATATGAATAGGCTTTGACATCTGCTGTGCTACTGATGTCAAGCGTTGGAAGTGGGGTGGAATTATTACCACCGCCAATGCCTGGGCCAGTGGAAGAATAATACATACCACCGCTAAAAGCAGTCACTGTGCCGCCACTGATTGTAATATTACCGCCGGAGTTGTTAGCACCGCTACCTATGCCTGCACCGCTAATACCGGACGCATTCACCGTGCCACCACTGATTGTGATATTGCCACCTGTGCTGTTATTGCCGCTACCTATGCCTGCGCCAACCGTACCACTCGCATTCACCGTACCGCCGATAATTGTGATGTTGCCGCCAGGCCCATTCATACCGCCACCGATGCCTGTAGGACCGGATGCAGTCACTATGCCGCTATTTATTGTGATGTTGCCGCCGTTTTCGTTATAACCACCCCCTATGCCTGCACCACTCCAACTACTCGAATTCACTGTGCCGCCATTTATTGTGATGTTGCCGCCGTCACTGTAATTACCACCGCCGATACCTGCACCCCTGTTACCTCCTATCGCATTCACTGTGCCGCCATTTATTGTGATGTTGCCACCGTTGCCGTTCTGACCGCCGCCTATGCCTGAGCCATTGTACTGTCCGGTCGCATTCACCATGCCGCCGTTAATGATGATGTTTCCAGCGTTGCCGTTATAACCACCCCCTATGCCTGCACCCTGGTTGTCTCCTTTCACATCCACTGTACCGCCATTTATTGTGATGTTGCCGCCGTTTTCGTTAGAATCGCCTCCTATGCCTGCAGGAAATACGCTTGAATATGGTATCTTCAATGAACCATTGGTACTGCCAGGATCGGTAGGTGTGCTGTCCACGCTGTCTATTGTAAGTGTGGTGCCTTCCGGCGCACGTATGCCTAAGGTGACGTTGTTCGTTCCGTTAAGCAACAGGTCTAATTCAGCATCGCCCTGTAATGTAATGACTCCATACATATAGATGTCATTAATTATCATAGTGGCATCGTTTCCATCCCGTAATGTCATGTTCCCTGTGATATTAATATCATCAATCATTACAGTGACATCGTTTATACCGGTCGGGAAAGTGATGTTTCTGCTCAAACGAGTATTCGGATCTATTTGCGTAATGGTGTATGTATTGCCGCTGGCTGCCGGAGTAAAAGTCAAGTTGTTGTCTACCAATGACCATCCCATACTACTGTCTTGGTAATCCAAGAGGATATCAAAACGGGGCCCATAATATTGTTGACCGATATAAACGGACAAAACTTCATTTGTGTTTGTAGAGTGAATGAGTGCCCTATCATCGTTTTCGACATGCTACACCACATAACCGAAATAACTTCCATCTGAAGTATCATATGCCAAAATATGATTCGCCTGTGTTGCTGTGGAGCCGGTGGTATAAGCGAAACTTGTGTAGCCGGCAGGCCGGAGCAATTCATTTAATGGAGTGGTTGTGTCGCCAGCAGCGTATATTTTCAGTGTAGTGTCTCCTATTGGAAGTGTTTTGTTAAATTTAGCGTTAACATAAAAACCGTTGCCGAGATTGTTGCCACTGACGTTGATAGCTGCATTGTTACGTGAAAAGGCTGTGATATCTGCTGCGCTACTGATGTTGAGTGTTGGAAGTGTGATGGAATTATTACCACCGCCTATGGCTGAGCCGTTGTAGCCGATTGCAGTCACTGTGCCGCCGGTGATTGTTATATTGCCCCCTGTGCTATACTCCCCGCCGCCGATGCCTGAACCATTCGAAAATAGTTCATTTATTGCAGTCACTGTGCCACCAGTGATTGTTATGTTGCCAATGGTACCACGTTGACCGCCACCGATGCCTGCACCACTTGAACTTATGTTACTTGCTGCAGTCACTGTGCCACCGGTGATTGTTATGTCTCCACCAGTACTATTACTGTTATTACCGCCGCCGATACCTGCTCCACGTGAGGGGATTACATCCACCATGCCGCCGTTTATTGTGATGTTGCCACTGCTGCTGCGATTACCCCCACCGATACCTGCGCCATTGTAATAACTATTGTAACCAGATATTCTAGTCGCATTCACCGTGCCACCGTTTATTGTGATGTTGCCACCAGAACCTAAAGCGCCTGGATTCGCTGTGCCGTTGCCACCGCCTATACCTGCATTATCCCGATGGGAACTTGTTATCAATAGTGAGCCGTTGGTGCTGCCCGGATCGGCAAGTGTACTGTCCGCGCTGTCTATTGTGATCGTAGTGCCTTGGGGTGCGCGTATGCCTTCAACGATGGTGTTCGTTCCATTAAGCAATAGATTCAATTCAGCATTGTCCTGCAGTGTTATATTCCCTAAGATATTGATGCTATCAATTGTTACAGTAACATCATTTACACCGTTCGGAAAAATGATCTCTCCATCCAAAGCAGTATCCGGATCCGTTTGCGTAATAGTATACGTATTACCATTGGCTTCCAAAGTAAAAGTCACATTATTACCCGAAGACGTCCACCCCTCACCAGTCCCAGGATTATCCAAAAGAATATCAAAATGCCCACTTGTCGGAACTACCCCCATCGGCAACCTCATCCCCGCATCAATCCCTTCAACATCCTGCTCATCGACAAGCGTAATAATTCCCGTATAAGCCATCAAAGGATCACTGCTCCAATCAATAGCAAACTTATTCTGCGACGTCATCGCCATCGGAAGAAGATATTCTGTGCTTTTCACTGTGCTGGAGGCAAGACCAAGGACATAACTACCCGATTCAAGATTTTCAAAAATATATTTGCCGTTGATCTTTGTTTGGGTTTGAGAAAGAGGGGTTGTCAAATCGGTTGATGTATAAAGAGAAACAGTATAGCCCGAAAGAGGAGATTCGCCTGTGTCGTAAAAGCCGTTCCAATCGGTTGGAGAAAAGCCGTTACCGTCAATCCAAAGGAAACCGGATATGCTGTTTGTGAAAAGGGAGGGGGATTGAGGGTCGGGGGGTTCAAGGACGGGACCTGATAAATCGTCGGGATTTGAGTCGAGCAAATCGTCAGGAGAGGCCGTGGTCAGCGTGCCGATTTGGGCTAAAAGCATAATTAGTATCAAAAGGAAAAATAAAAGGGGTTTTCTGATTGCTGTCATATACGTTCCACCAATTGATTAATGAATTATTTTTATCTTGTTAATATATTCTACAATATTTAAATACTTTTTTAATGGTTAAAATTGAAATAGAAATAAATATTAATAAAAAATTATTGGCAGACTTGATTGTTGGAATGAGGGTTGGGGGAAAATAGAAAGTGGACAGGAAATAGAAGGGGGGAGGAAGAAGGAAAGGAAGAAAAAAGGAAAATAGAAAGAGAAAAAAAGAAAAGGGATGAGGCTACTTAATATGTGGGTGTTTCTGCTCTTATTGAAAAATTTAGAAAAGAAATATTTGCATATTTTTCAGAGAGAATACACTTCTGCATTGAAGACAAATGTCATGTACAATCCCCGTTTTGTTTTTTTCATACAGAACTATGTGAATACATTTTTTTCAAAGAGCTGTCTGTTTTTGTTGTTCATAAATCAATCTTCCTTCAAGAGAGTCATGCTATTTTTCGTACACGAATCTGCCGAAATTTTTAAAAACGAAGGTTTAAATAACCCCGCAGTCAGCGAAGAAATGTACCATCACCTAAAATGGAAACGGATGGCATTATTTTATAGTGTTTTTAACGCTGTCTTTTCTGTAAAGAGGTCTCGGCGTTAAAGACTTTGTTTGAGTTACCGGGCGTTTTAAAACAAAAACTTCGGGGAAAAAGGATAATCTGCATTCATGGGAAAATGTTTGAATTACATGACGCCTATTGAAATCATGAAAATCATGAAATTGAACTTCTCAGTTGAGTGTGACTTGATCAAAAACGCAGTTTTAAATATATCGACTAAAAACATCTTCGGCTTTGACGAAAAACAATTATTTTTTGAGCATTTCACGCCAAGCCATCTCATAAGAATGGTTATATATCCCCTTTGATGTTTATCAAAGAAACATAATTTTGATGATTTTTGAAAATCGTGCTTTTTCATTTTAAATAATAAATCTCATCATTTTTCAAAATTGAAAACATTATTTCGGAGCAATACACATGAAAGAACAAGTTGAAATGAAGGACTTAAAAGAAGGACGCTACGTTATCATTGACGATGAAGCCTGTGTCATTAAAAGCATTGCCAAATCCAAGCCCGGAAAACACGGTGCTGCCAAAGCAAGAGTCGATGCGATCGGTGTTTTTGACAACCAAAAACGCTCCATTGTCGGCTCCGTCGCAACAAAAATTTATGTCCCGATTGTAGAAAGAAAATCCGCACAAGTGTTATCCATTGAGGGCGACAACGTCCAACTGATGGACATGGCAGACTTCACCACATTTGAAATTCCGCTGCCCGAAGAATACAAAGACAAAGTCAAAGAAGGCGAGGAAATTCAATACCTTTCCGCACTCGGCAAACTTAAAATTGATATCAGAATGTAAATTCGATATCAATCATTTTTCTCTTTTTTTGATTTTCGTTTTTTGTTTGATTTTTCGGCATATGTATTTCACATATATTGTATAATAATAGTTTTTTACAAAACCGATTTATAAAAACAATCTGCCGTTTCGGCATTGATTTCATTAATCACCCTTATCATTTCAATCTCGGTTTTATTAATCGCCCTTATCGATTTCCTTCCTCTTCATAATAATGTGAACGGTCTGCCCCCTTTCCCTCTTTCACAAGCCGAATTTCTCCATACGAATAATCCTCCCCTAAAATCATTTTAATTTCTGAAAGCTTCGCCTCAGGATTTTGCCGCAGCACTTCTTTTATTTTGTCAATTTTTTCAGGCTGAACTAATTTTTCGAGAGGGATCGTCCCGTTTTGTACATATGGCACAAGGTGCCCTTCTATTGTTGAAACAACAAGCGAACGTTCTTTAGCGATTTCTTCGATGCTTTTTCCTTGTTGGAATAAGAGAAATGTCTGCTTTTTTGTGTCGGACATAGATTTTTCGCCGGAGGAATTTTCTGAAGATTCACCGGCGGACTTGCCGGCTTTGGATTTTTTCTTTCTTTTCTTTTCATTCGGAACAACGAATTCTTTTACTTCATATCCGAAACGGTCGACACATTGACGCACCATTTGCAGAATGTCTTCACCGTAATGATCTAAGGTTGCTTTGCCGACGCCATATATTTGAAAGAGTTGGTTTGAATCTTGTGGAAGCGAATTGGCAATTCCAATAAGTGCGACTTGTGACAGGATAACATATGCGGGTACATTTTGCTCTCTCGCTAATCCGGCACGCCATAAACGAATCGTTTCGTACAATTCGGGATGGAGTAAGCCGTTGGAACTCGTGTTGGGCGAATCTTTGGACAAATCGGCAGACGAGTCGGGGGATGAATCTGTGGATGAATCAATAGGAGAATCTGTAGATGAACCTGTAGGTGAGCCGGTAGATGAACCTGTGTATGATTTTTTGTATGAATCTTTGTATTTCTCTTTCTTTTTCTTCAAACTTCTTTCATCTATTGCGGCTTTTGACTTGGCATTCAAATAAGCAGGGACGGAAAATCCATCCATACAAATCTCCAATGTCTTTTGTTTTTGCCGAACTTCTGTTTGAAATAAACTCAAAATTTCATTTGCTCTTTTTTGTACTTCTTGATTGTCTGTTTCAACATAGGTTTTATTCGCCAAGTCTTGCAAAAAACGAGTCTTCTCCTGAAAATAAGCAGCTTCCTTTTTTATCCTTTCTTGTAAAAAAGTCTCTTCTTCGGGATTTTCCGTCTTTGAGAAAAATTGATGCAGCTGCGACTGAAACTGTTCCGAAACGTTCAAAATTTCATTCAAAAAACGCTCTTCTGCCTGCTTGTATTGATCGATTAAATGAGGATAAAGAAGCAAAAAGTGTTCATTCAGCAGCCGCCGCATGGCGTTAAAACGAGATTGTACGCCTTTATATGAAAACTGTTCAAGAAACATTTTGGAAAAATAATCTTTGCGGAGGTTTTGAAACTGCTGCTCATCGGGTTCTTTTTCTTCTGCAACATGGTTAAAAGCATCAATTTCAACATTTCGGATAACGGAATGTGCATTGATTGGGGAACTCAGCACCATCCCCCCCAAAGTTCGGCAGCGGCTCAAGGCAACATAAACCTGCCCATGTGTGAAAGAAGCCTTGGCGTCAATAATTGCTTTATCAAAAGTCAAACCCTGGCTTTTATGTACCGTAATCGCCCATGCCGTTTTGAGAGGGTATTGTTCAAAAGCGCCCTCTTCTTCCTCTTTTAACTCTTTTGTTTCAGGATCAATGGTGTATTTCATATTGCTCCAAACCGCTTTTTCCACAACAATCGGATGCGGATCGTCTTTTCCCTGCGCTTCGATACGGTAATCATCTATATACGTAATCACCGCAATTTTCCCGTTATAATAACGTTTTGTGGGCGTATCGTTTTTTACAAACATCACCTGAGCGCCTTTTTTCAACTCCAAGTTTACATCGGTCGGGTAATTTTTTTCGGGGAAGTTGCCCGTTATTTTGGCTTCATAAAAATAACTTTTTTCATTGATCTTTGCCAATTTTTCGCTGTTCATTCGCTGTGCCGGTGCATTATGCGTTGTCAAAAAGATATAGCCCTCTTCATTATCGGGATCAAAATTCGGCTGATATCTTTTGTTTAGCTCCTGAAGTAAGGCGATGTCAATTTTATTTTCGCGAACTTGATTCAACATCTTTATAAAAGCCTCGTCCGATTGACGATAAACAGTTTTGAGTTCGACGCACGCATATGAAGTCTTCTTCAATGCCAAACTGCCAAAGAAAAACTTCGTTTCGTAATGATTCGACAACAAATTCCATTCTTCACCTTTAACGGTTGGCGGCAACTGTCCCAAATCGCCAATCATCAGCAGCTGCACGCCGCCAAAAGGCTGTTCATTTCGACGAAAATGGCGTAAGACATAGTCCACCTCATCCAAAATATCTGCCCGAACCATACTTATTTCATCTATGACCAAAAGATCAAGACTGCGGATAATATTGATTTTTTCCTTGGTGAATCGGAAAAATTCATTTGTCGGCACTGTTCCGGGAACAAACGGCGCAAAACTCAATTGGAAAAAAGAATGAAGCGTTACGCCTCCGGCGTTAATGGCAGCAACACCGGTTGGTGCAGTAATGATCATCCTTTTGGGACTGTTCCCTCTCAGATTGTGCAAAAATGTGGTTTTTCCGGTGCCTGCCTTTCCGGTTAAAAACAGATGGGTGCCGGTATATTTCAACAAATTGTTGGCAAGTTCAAGTTGATGATTGGTTTCCATAAAATTCCCTTTATTACGCTTCTTTTTTAAATGTTGTGATTTCCGGTAAATATTTCCCGTAAATAATTGATTGATTATTAATACAAAAGGCGTATCTTGCATTTTTAGCATTTCATTTCTGCTCTTTTCTTGCAATGATACAAACGGATTTTTCGGGCTGAATCTCAAAAACGTCTTCAATTTTTAATCCGCTTTTGGCAGCTGCCTCTGTGATCTGTTCAACATCGTATTTGGAAAATCCATACTGCGTCACCGGTAATTTGTCTAACCATTCTTTGACATACAAGACGTTTAGAAATATGCCGCCCGATTTTAATATTCGGTTTATTTCAAAAAAACCACGATCAAGGTCTTGCCAAAAATAAATCGTATTAATGGTATATGCTTTGTCAATCGAAGACTCCTCAAACGGCATATTTTCAACATCGGCCTCCCAAAGTTTCATTTTTTCTTGTTGAATCAAAACTTTATTTTTTTGACCGACTGCCTTTATCATGTCCTTTGAAATTTCCACGCCGTACAGTTTCTGTGGATTTTGTTTTGACAAACGCCGCAATAAATATCCGTTCCCAAAGCCGATATCCAAAAGTATATCCGTTTCCTTGATCTGAAGATTTTTTTCAACAGAACGGTACATTTTTTGATTCAAACAGTTCATTACAAAAGTAGACAAGCGACCCCCAAAACCGGCCGGTTTGCCGAATTGTCCGGCAATATATCGGATTATTTTCTTCATTTCAATCGTTCCTTCCTGTTTTTCCGACCCATTTCAAACACATTTTAAATTCATTTCAAACTCATTTCAAAATCTCATTTCAAACTCATTTCAAACTCATTTCAAAATCTCATTTCAAAATCTCATTTCAAATGCCTTTTTTGATCCGCCGTCAAATCCGATTGAATCATAAAACACATGTGCCTCAGTCCTTTGATTTCCGCTTTGCAATACTACTTTATAGCAATTTTGTTCTTTTGCATATTCGATTGCATTTTTTATTATATTTTTTCCAATGCCCCTTCTTCTGTATCCGATGTCGGTAATAACATTTTCAATATATCCGATTGATTTTCCGCCGTGGGTCAGGTTGGGGATAATACAGACATAACAGGAGGCGATGATTTTCCCGTTATCTTTTGCAATAAAGTATTTTATATTTTGATTTTTGATTTGTTCCCAAACGCTTTTTGCGGCAGCAGCGGTTGTTATGTCGTCATTCGGATTGAGCTGTTTATACAATTCGAATAATGAAGAAAGGTCATTTTCCGTTAAAATTCCATATTCAATCATGTTTTCCCACCAATAATATGTTATGTGCGGGGATACTATTTTTTATTTTTCTTTGTCAGCTTTGCATGAAAGGTCATGATGTGCATGAAAAGTAATCCGATTAAGGACTTTTCGTGTACCTAAAAAATGATTGAACAAAATGAAAAAAACAAAAATGAAAAAATTTATGCTCTGAACGAAAAACTCTCGCCGCCAGCGGGAGAATGGTCAAATAATAATCGCTTATTGGGAAAGAGATGTTTCAATTTTTCTTTTCGTTTGCTAACAATTGATTTATTTTTACTAAAACAAACTCATAAATTTTTAATGTCTGTTGCAGAGCCTTTTCTGCATTATCCCTTTCAATCTCAATTCTGCTTGGGTATCTCGCTTGTGTTGCATATGATTCCAAATCTTCACAGTCTTTATGGAAATCTAAAAATGATTCGTCAAGTTTAGAGCATTGAAGGCAAAGAAATCCAACCTCATGGGTTTTTGAAACTTCAATGCCATTGGCACAAATATACGCTTTCAAAGATTTTTCAGCCGACTGTTGGCAATGAAAACAAATAATTTCAAGAGGTTTTGGTTCTTTGCTGTCATATAAATATCGCGCAACGTCATAATCTTCATATGCGATTTCCAGCCATTCGCTGACAATATCATGTTTGCTCATACAACACGACTCCTTCCCGAAAAACCCTACGCTCCAAAGTATTAAATTGCCGACGTTCTTCAAAGCGACTGCGGCAGTCCGCTAAAATATCTACTGGCGTACTGCGGTTTATTTTTGAAAGCGAATATCTCGCCTTTTGGATCGCTTCAAGCGGTTTCATACCGCCGTCAGGAATGACCACATAAAAATCGTAATCACTGTTTTCACTTTGCGTTCCGCGCGCGTAAGAGCCGAATAAATAGATTATCTCCGTAGGTATTGTTTCAACAATTGCATTCCTTATTTGCATGATTTCATTATTTATCATCAGACATCTCCTGTAATTCTTTTACTGCATATAAGTTTGCATCATCTCATTTTAAATTCTTTTTCAAGAAGAGCACATCGTCCATTGGCAAGATTCGAGTATTTTTATATCAGTTTTGAAAACCAACGGCAAAGGACTTTTTTATCAAAAATGTTGTCTTTTTTATTTTATTATTATACCATGCCAATTCTTTTTTGAGGTTAAAAACATTTGGTTTTTTTAAACGCCGAAACATCATTACCAAATCAATAAAATCGAGATACCCTTTTCAAAAATCAAAAAGCACATCCTTTCACGATTTTAATATATAATATTCAACACTTTTTCCATTACTGAGTTGTCGTTCTCATTCTTTTAACTTTTCATTCTGCATTTGAAAATTTTTAGCTTAAAATAAAACGAAGTCGCGTTTTTTGTCAAATCAATAAAGCTTGCCCGCTGCCTGCCCGCTGCCTGCCTGCTGCC
>Ga0099364_10011873_pt1 | contig 11821 bp, 4 predicted proteins | sample TergutTh196P3_FD_73070 | JGI IMG/M metagenome (GOLD analysis project Ga0099364, IMG submission 73070) | Microcerotermes parvus P3 segment gut microbial communities from Pointe-Noire, Republic of the Congo - Th196 P3 | ecosystem: Host-associated > Arthropoda: Insects > Digestive system > Gut ...
AAGACCCAAAATGGGCACATTTTTAAGGAGGATTTATGAAAAGAATCAAGAAAACCCTATGCCTGATGCTCGTCCTCGCCCTCGCGCTCGGGATGGTGCCGGCGATGACGGCGACCACCGCTTTGGCATCGCCGCTCGACGGCTATGCTGACAGGGACGACATCGAGTATGCGGAAGCCGCATCGATACTGACGGCTCTCGACCTCATGGAAGGCGACAGTACAGGCTTCAGACCGGACGACACGCTGACGAGAGCGGAAGCTGCAGCGATTATCACCCGCCTGATGCTCACTCGCTCGGTTGCCAACTCGCTGACCGGTGCCGACAGCCGTTTCAGGGATGTAAACGCAAGCCAGTGGTGGAGCGGTTACATTGCCTACTGTGTATCTCAAGGAATCATAGAGGGCTATCTCGACAACACCTTCAGGCCGCACCGTAACGTGACTGGGATCGAGTTCACAATCATGCTGCTCCGTGCGCTCGGCTACGGGACGAACGGGGAATACTCCGGTGACTTCTGGTCGACAAACGCAGCGATTGACGGAATCAGGCTCGGCATACTCACAACCGACGTGAACCATATGCTGCCCGCAACCCGCCAGGAAGCAGCGCTTTATGCGTTCAACGCACTGGACCTGAATTTCGTAAGATGGAATCCATGGACTCAGCGCTATGATGAGTATATAAGGCCCGGCGCTCCCAGTTCTGTTCTCCGCCAGGTGGTACATCCCGACCTCACACAGAGCGGGGAGACAATTTTCAATGGCCGCACCAGCGCGACTTGGTTGCTGAAAGGTGAGGCGATTTACAGACCGACCCCTGTTGACACTGTCCTGGCCACAAGGAGCAATGTCACAAACCTAACGAATCTCGTGACCCCCGGCGCATCCGGGTATGCTGGTTTTCAAGCGGATGCAACAGTTCATCTTTACTTAAATGGCCGGTTGCAAGGAGCCGTTACCGGTGAAACAATTGCTAACCTAAGCACGGTTTTGCCTGTTTCTATCGGCGACGTGGTTGAGTTAATAGATAATAAAATAGTCGAAGTAACTCCGCCGGGGGGAATTTATGCGCTAAACAACCCCGATGGCAAAGTCAGCGCAATAGCCGTCACAAGATACAATTTCTCCAGGGTTACAGCGACTGCTGCCGCGACGTCTACTTTGGAAGCATCCGTAACCATTGCAGGGTTCGGGCAGAAATTTGCGGATGAGTTTGTGTCGGGCTTCGCAGGGCTCGCCAGAAACGATTACATCCTGTATGCGGACATAAGGACAGCGACAGGACCCGATGCCTCCGAAGGAATCATTGCATACAAACCCACAGTTTTCAACGGGAATGTAACAAGGTTCAACACCAACGTGACGCCGCACACAATAACAATCGACGGCACAGTCCGCAGCGCCGGGAATTATAGCGCAACCGGGCGCATTGCCGCCTTAACCCCGGGCGTTAACCCCGCATGGGGAATAACCGCAGCATCGGGAGAGCAGATTTTCTACGCTGATGCGAACAATTACCTAGTCGGCTTAACCCCGGTAGCAGGCCCGCCAGCTGCTTATGCCGTAATAGACAGCATTGCATTCGTCGCCGGATCAGGCGTTGCAGCATCTAACTATGTCGAGGCGAGGCTTGTATTCAACGACGGAACGACAAGGGTTGAAAGAATCGCATCTATCCGCAGCGGCGATATAACGTACAACAATGCCCGTGCGCCGATAGCATCCGCCGGCACCGATGTAACAAATCTCTTTACTACTGCGACAGGCAGTACACCTTTGGCAGCTACTGCCATTAGCACTCCTGGTTTGGTGGAAGCATGGGCACCGCCCACGGGTACCGCTACCGCCAGAACAGCGAACCACTTCCTCGTTGTCTCTACGCTTACTAGCGAGAACGCAGTGTTTACCAACAGGGTGTACACATACTCAGAAAACACCAACGGCACATATTCATTGACATTGGCCAACACTAATGCGCCTACTGCTGCACTGTTAGGCACCGGAAATGCAGATATCGCCAGCCGCATAACGCAAGGGCTATCATCTGTTCCCGGCCAACCGGCTAATGTTGCCAACTCTAACACGGTTTATGTGTATAAAACAGGAACCGCAGCAGCCCCTGTCTGGACAGTGTACACAGGATTTGCAAGTGCGCCAAGCTTCCCATCGGCAGGTTCGGGTGCGAGCGGTATAGTGACCCACTCTGCTGTCAGTGCCGGAAGCGTTGTGTTCGTTTATGTCAACGCAGTTGGGGTGTCCGTTGGCGATGCTCCGCCTGCCAGCATGGTATACTTCTGGAACAGAAACTACGAAACGATTCAAGGCAATCCCACAACGTATGAGTTTATCGGGGTAATCAATGGAGAAGCTGCAGAACCCGGTGGACTGGTGACCTCGGATGCAACAACTCGCGACAATATTTACAATGGCGGGGCTGGTCTGTATCGGGTCGACATAGGTAGCAATGGACGGATGACAAGCGCGGTTGCTGTAGGTTCATCGCATGCCGGCAGCAATTTCACGCTGGTTAAGGCAAGAGATAACGCTAGCAACAACAACATTCTAATCTACCCTGCAACACTCGCAAATGGGGTAGCTGCCGATGACACAACATTCCCGGCAGCGCTTACCTACACAAACGATACGACTGTATATGTTCTTAACCTGGCAACGAGGACAGTACGCGGCGGCTCAATAGAGGACGTAACCAATGGTTCCGACTTCTATGTGCGGACAATTGGTAATTCAACTAGCACCAACCAGGTTCAAAGGCGTGCCGCTGCCGAAATCTGGGTTCTCGATAATTACCCGGCGACCGACATCACCAGCGTAGCCATCACAGGCGGTCCTGCAGATACGAACATTGGCACTGCCCTGGCTACCCCGACTGTCACAGCCGGCAGGTTCAGTGTCGGCGGCTGGACGCGCACAGGCACAAACACAGGCACAGTATTCAGCGGTGCATCCGCAACTGTAATTTACACAGTGGTTCTCGCCGCCAATCCGGGACACAGTTTCACTGATACGGCGACACTAAACTCCGGCGGATTGGCGACATCTCCAACATCAGCCATCGAAGTAGTAAGCGAAGATGGCTCATCAATGACCATTACAGTCACATACACATCCGGCACTGTTGTCAGCAACTCAGCCATCACCAAGTCTCTAAACGGTCCTTTCCCGGCTACTCCGGGGGGAGACCCTGTTGCTGGCATCCCTGTCCCCACAGTGACTGCTGCTGCCGGTTACACGGTAACTCAAGCAGGCGCTTGGGATACGGGCGTAACTGGAGGCAATTTTGATACCAACGGAACGGCTACATATGTGATTGAGCTAACCGCTACTACTGGGAATACATTTGCTGCAGATGTAGAGACAGGAACGAATTGGACTGTTAGTGGAGCTGCTTCAGTAACCGCAGTAAGATCGTCCACGGATACAGTGCTGACCATCACTTGGACAGTCAACTTAACTTAAGAGTATTTAAGTAAATTAAAATCAACCTCACCCCTGCTAATCAATTGGCGGGGGTGAGGTTCGTATGCACTTAAATCACACATTAAACCAACATATACATGGCTTAAAAAAAGACTTTTCCGCTATACACAAAATCAACCCATCTACACACAATCGCACATAACAACCCCGGCATCATGTTACTAGTCACGGGATAGGAAAATCATCAATGCCGGTGAGGACAGCTATTTATGTGCCCCGCAGAGCGCAACCATGGACGGTGGAGCGTTCGCGAATTGAAACAGGACGTTTCATTGAGCGACAAGGGGCACAGAAATAGCTGTCCGAGCGCAAGGCACGGTATAGACTATAACTGCGTGACCAGTAACGCATCACAACAAATAAACACATTATACACAAATTACTATTGCCGCTTCCCCGCGGTTGTGGTAAACTGGCTAAAAGACAACCCGTAACATAATACAGGGGAGAATTTTATGAGAATACCGCTACGCCTCAGGGCAATCATAGTAATTGTTCTCACCAGCTTAATTATTATCCTGTTTAGCGTCCTTACCGGAATATGGTTTGTGAACAGCAGCATACTGACATCTCAGGAAACAGACCTCAGTATGGTAGCGGATATTGCCGACCACGTTATCAGCAATGAGATTGAGCTGCTGAAACTAAAAGCTACGACGGTTGCAAACAGCCTCTTGGATGCCGAGGAAGCGCGGTGGCCTGAGATACTGGCACATCATGAAGCCCAGATGCAGGAGTTCGTAGGAATATCGGTTCTTGACGATGAAACGGGGGTCATAGCAAGGGCGGGCGTGGTTCCGGCTGCTCCGGCAATATTAGACGATACATACATACAAAGGGCATTGTCGGGCTCGGTTGCCATATCTTCAACAAAAGAGTCAAGCCTCGGCGTGGTGTTTTACATAGCAGTCCCCCTGCCCACGGAGCAGGAATCAGGCAACAGGATAGTAGCGCTCACTCTGCCCGGGATGCATTTCAGCAACCGCGTTTCCTCATTCGTAATATGGGAAACAGGCCATATATTCATTACGGACGAGCAGGGGTATATGATTGCCAACATGCGCGAAAACTGGGTGCAGGCGCGTATAAATTTCTTTGAAATGGCGAAAACCGACAGCGCATTCGAGCCGGTTGCAACGGTGCTGGAGCGGGTGGTTAACGGCGAAACAGGGGTAGGCTATTTCCCGATGGCCGGCGTGCCCAGGCTATGCTCTTTCAGGCCCGTGACAGCATCGGAGGAAGGATGGGGCATGGGGATTATTGCCCCCTTGCCGGAAAGCCCCTTCAGGGATATTGACAGAGGCCTGATTATTGTCGGGCTCGTCGCTGTTTTTCTTAGCGTAATCGCATCGGTATTTTTCTCGGGATTCGTCAAAAAGCCATTCGATGAGATTACGCAGCTTAAAGAAGCGGCGGAAATCAACTCCAGATACAAAAGCAACTTCCTTGCAAGCATGAGCCATGAGCTGCGCACGCCGATGAACGCCATTATCGGCATGTCAGAGCTCGCCCTTTCCGAAAACGACATCAATACCACCCGCAACTACATCCAAACGGTAAATCAAGCGAGCACTAGCCTTTTGTCCATCATAAACGACCTTCTGGACTTCTCGAAAATCGAAAAAGGGTCGCTGAACGTAAACATTGCCGACTACTCGCTGTCCTCTATGATAAATGACGTCATCAGTGTCATCAGAATACGGATTCTCGAAAAGCGCCTGCGGTTTATCGTTAACATAGACAGCGGCATACCCGATGCGCTGATTGGCGACAATGCGCGCATACGGCAGATTTTGCTTAATCTATTAGGCAATGCGGTCAAATATACCGAAACCGGGTTTGTGTCCCTTTCCATGCGCCATGAGGAGGATGAACAAGACGGCATTTGCCTGCATATAGGCGTAGAGGATTCCGGCATTGGCATAAAACCCGAGAATCTCGGCGATTTGTATCAGGCTTATACGCGGTTCGATTTGGAGAGGAACAAAGGCATCGAAGGCGCAGGGCTGGGGCTGATGATAACGAAGAATATTGTCAGCGCAATGGACGGGGAAATAACTGTTACATCCGAGTATGGCGTAGGCAGCAAGTTCTCTGTCATAATCCCTCAAAAAGTACGCTCCCATAATGCTTTGGCTACAGTCATTGAACGCGATGGCAAGAGTATTCTAGTGTATGAGCGCCGGGAACTCTATGCCGACTCAATCAGATACACGGCAGACAACCTTGGGGTTGAATGTTCTATAGTGTCCGATGAAAGCGAGTTTTTAGAGAAGCTCGCAAGCGGGAAGTATAAGTTCATATTTATTTCGCTGGCAATTTTCAAGAGATACAGGCAAATACTGCATAAACTGGGCGGGAGCGCGAATACCTATGTGCTATTGGACTTCGGGGATACTGTTCCCGAGCTTAACTGCAAGGTAATATACATGCCGCTGCATTCCATTTCAATCGCCAACGCGCTAAACGGTATATCCGACAGCGGCGTAAGCGGGGATCGCGGCAAGACCGCGACGATGTTCACGGCGCCTGATGCGCGTATACTTATTGTTGACGATGTTGGCACAAATCTGAAGGTTGCCGAGGGTCTGCTTGTTAAATACAATATGCGGATAGATACATGCCTGTCGGGGCAGGCCGCAATCGATCTTGTGCAGACTAATACATACGATATTATTTTTATGGATCATTTCATGCCCGGGTTGGATGGGATTGAGGCCACAAGAACGATCCGTTCGCTAAATCATGAAAATGATTATTATGTCAACGTGCCGATTATTGCCTTAACCGCAAATGCCATATCAGGCATGAAAGAAAGGTTTATGAGCAACGGCTTCGACGGGTTTATATCAAAGCCGATAGATACCGCCGAGCTGAATGCGGCGTTGGTGAAATGGATTCCCGTCGAGAAGATGAAAAGCACTATGGAACTGCCAAAAGAGGAAGTTACCGAAAAGAATGTGGCTACCCCCGCCGATATAAATATCCCCGGCCTTGACGTCAGCACAGGCATTTCCCGCTCTGAAGGGAGCCTCGAACTGTATCTTGAAGTCCTTGCGGCCTTCCACGAGGACGGAACGGCTCTGACGGAGAAACTGAAATCAAGCGCTGAGTCCGGCGACACAGTGCTATACACGATTCATGTCCACGCATTGAAAAGCGCCGCCGCCAGCATCGGAGCTTTGGAGCTATCCGAAGCCGCCCGCGCACTGGAAATGGCCGGCAACAGGGATGATATGGAGTTTATTCTGGCGCACAACGATAAACTGCTGATAGACTTAGCCGACATGCTCAGAGGCTTGGAGAAAGTTTTATAGCCTGCTTAAGCGCAGCCGGTATTATTATGCTGTATGGCATTGCGTTAGTGATTATAAAGCAAGTAACACCCCTGCGATGACGGGGGTGTTGCTAACATTGCGCTTGACAGTTAAGTTAGAATATGTTAGAATGTTAGAGACCAGTTGGGGGTGAGTTCTATGCCGTTAAAAGAAAGTGCATCCATTGAGTTTAAGTCAATAGTCATTGACGATATAAAGAAAAGCATAATTGCATTTACCAACAGCGGCGGCGGCACGTTGTATGTGGGTATTGCAGACAGTGGCGAAGTCATTGGTCTTGCAAATGCGGATAAAGATATTATGAGCATAAACAATATGCTCCGCGATGGGATAAATCCCGACATTACGCTTTTTGCGCAATGCAGAGTTGAGCAAATGGGCGGCAGGGATATAATACGGATAGATGTCCAGCGCGGAACGGAAAGACCTTATTATCTCGCCGGCAAAGGGCTACGACCGGAAGGCGTTTATGTCCGTCATGGCGCGGCATCGGTTCCGGCAACAGATACTGCAATCCGCAAGATGATCCGTGAAACCGACGGCGACAGTTACGAAAAACTCCGTTCAGTTGAGCAGGATTTATCATTTTATTCGGCTAGAGCGGAATTTGCTAAAAGAAATGTATTATTTGGTGATTCTCAAATGGTGACGCTTGGTTTGATGAACACCGATAGAATTTTTACCAACCTCGCATTACTCCTGTCTGAGCAGTGTGTCCATACCATTAAAGCCGCGATTTTCCAAGATTCAACCCAACAGATATTCAAAGACCGTCAGGAGTTTGAAGGGTCATTGTTCAAGCAAATAAATGATGTTTATAATTATCTTGACCTAAACAACAAAAAAGCGGCGACATTCGACAAGCTCTTGCGAATTGACAGCCGCGATTATCCTGAAACAGCTTTGCGTGAAGCCCTGTTAAATGCCGTCGTCCATAGGGAATATTCCGTAAGCGGGAGCATTTTGATTAAAATGTTTTCTGACCGTGTTGAGATTATATCTCCCGGAGGTTTGGTAAGCGGGATTGAGATTGAGGACATAATGAGCGGCTACTCTGCTTGCCGCAACTCAGCATTGGCAGATGTATTTTACCGATTGCAGCTCATTGAGGCTTACGGCACAGGCATACAAAAAATATTTGAAGCATACAAAACCTCTTTGGCACAGCCAAAAATAGAAATTACGCCCAATGTTTTCAAAATTATACTCCCTAGCTTGAATACCGCTCCCGCTGTTGATGCAAGAGAAACACCGAACGAGCGCATCATGCAGTATGTGAGTGAACGCGGCTCAATAAACCGCAAACAGGCAGAGCATCTTCTCGGCATATCGCAGACAGCAGCAGGGCTCGTGCTGCGCGGATTAGTGGAGCAGGGAGAACTAACGCGTGAAGGGCATTCGCGCAATGTTAGGTATTTTGTTAGGAAAATGTGAGATATGTTAGAATGTTAGGTGTTGGTGTTATTGTGTTGGAATGGGTGAGTTGGTGATAGAGGCTGTTAAGGGAAACTGTAAACAGCTTTGATAAATAAACCCGGAAGCGGATATCTGCGGCGGCTAGGCGCGGAGCTTTTGGGTTATGATAATGCTTTCCGATTCCGCTGTTTCGTTATACCGTAAAACGTGCATATGCGTAACTGATTGAGGGGCTTTGCTTTTAACAGAATACCCTTTTATGATGACGGCATCTGAAAATATTGCCTTATTATAATGATGACAAAGCCCCCGGTTGAAGCAGGGGGCTTTGTCTTATCATTACTGTGTTTCCAAGCTATGCTACTGCTACTATTACGACGACACTGTAGTTCCTGTGTATGTGATTGTAATGGTTGATGCTGTTGCTGTGTAGGTGACGAAGGTATTGCCTGTTAAGCCGGTAATATTAAACTTACTGCCCAGATGAGCTTCCAGCAGCGATGTACCCGCTGTGCTACTTATATCGAACGCATATCCCCAGTCCGCAGTCAGCGTGATAGTGAGGTGTACGGTTGACCCCTCCGACGGTAGTATAGTGATTACAGCACCTGATGCATTCGTGCTTCTCCACACCGCATCAACTGAGAAGTTGCTCCCGGTAATGCTCACAGTAGGCGCGGTAGTAGTTTCTTCAAGTGTGACAGTGGTGGTGACTAAGGTGATATCATCGCGTTCAATTACTTCATCTGCTGTTCTTGCCATGCGGAAGATATGGGTGATTCTCTTGTTTGCTCCCGTTCCCGTGTAAATAACAGCGATTTCGTGACCATTGCTAAGGGCCTCAAGGTTGGATGCTGCCCATGTCGCATGTTCGCCGCTTAGATTAAACACCTTCACATCGGTACCAAGGTAGCCCACCATGTTAGTTGTTGCATATTCTCTGTACTCGATATAGTTACTGGGAATGTCTACGCGAGTTATAACTTTCCTCTCGTCATCATTTTCGCCAATATCGGTTCCGACCGTTGGAGCCAGGATCGCTTTGCCGTCACTGTTGAGGTTGAGGCTGTATACCTCGCCTTTAGCAGGTGCGCCAGCGTCACTAACCGCGTCAACTCCGTTGACAACCAGTGATCTGCGTTCGCCTTCTACGAAGAACATCCATTCCAGACCGTCTGTCGTGCGGTTCGGGTCTTCACCTGTCCACACCGCATATCCAATGTTTGTCGGGGCGGCGGCTAAGCCTGCGCCTACTACGAGGATGTTGTTAATAACGGTGCCTGTGCGGACGATGACCACATGACCCTGCGGAGTAGCTGGAGGAGTTGTTGGACTCAATGCGGTACCTGCAGCGATACCAACAACCTTAAAAGCGTTATCTGAAGGGAAACTGCCGAAGCCTGGGTAAGTGACAGGGGCATTGCTGCCGACACGGCTGACCAAGGTTGTGTTGACGTTCGCTCTTGCAGTTGAAGTAGGTGAGCCAGTGGCTATAACCGCTGTGTTTCTGTTGAAAGTAAATTCAGTGGATTCGAGTACTTCTGCGGTAACGTTGCCCTGCACGAGCGTATTGGAGAGGTTTATGCGGTCGCCGTCTGCATTTTTAGTAAAGGAGTAGAGACGGTTTATAACGGCTGTTCTGAGCGTGGCTGCAGTACCGGGAGTGTCTCCGGGAGCGGTGGCACGTCCGCCGAGGTAATAGTAGTTGCTGCCAATCGTGAAGTATCTGTCACCTGCCTTAATATCATCGTCCGTTCCATTGAACGGAGCAGAATACCTTTTACCGTCTAAGTTGGGAGTGGCTGTGCCTAGCACCTGATTTGCAGTTGCGGTCTGAACTGTCAGGCTGATTGTTTCAGTCGAGCCGTCAAGATACACCACTTCAACGAGCGCGGTGGGCACAGGCGCGGCAATCAGTCCGCCTGGAGGCGCTAATGTCAGCTCAAAGCCGGCATCGCGGACGAAGGCTACCGCCAGCGGGGTCGGCGCATCTGTGACAAGCCTGTTGCCGATTACGCTTCCCAAACCGGCACCGATGCCGTCAAAGAAGAAATCATAACGGTTATCGCCAAAAGCATAGAGATTGCCCGCGCTGCCGTTAATGCTGCCTGTAGATCCGCCGAATACCATTCTGGACGAATAGTTATGCGTTCCGCCGCCGCCCGCGAATGTGACAGTGTTAGACCCGCTGTGCGACAGAACCGCAATCTCTGTTGCTGTCGGAGCATCCACTGCCGTGCGGATAGTATAGTCGCCGCTTGATGCTATGGTCGCTGTTACGAGCACCATGTCGCCAACTTCAAACCCATTGGTAGTGAACGGCCGCCCCGCCTGGACATCCTCCCCGCCTGTGAATATGTCGATGGAAACGCTGCGTGCCGTACTTCCTGCTGCCGCAGTGATACTCTTAACTTCGCCGAGGTATGTGTTGACTACTGTGACGATATATTCTTTTGAAAGACCGTCAACCACTACATAAGCATCGACCAGTACGCCTCTGCCCTTTATAGGATCGATTACTGATAAAGCTTGGAAACTGTTGGATCCACTGTTGTCATCAAGTGCAACCGCAGGATTCTCAAAGCCGTTAACCCATATATCAATATCCTCCGGGCCGCCACCCGCTTCGAAGCCAAGCGCTCTGTAGACTGCCCTTTCGGTGATGGCTGTTGTTGTCGATGAGTATACGGGAGTTGCGGTAACAGTGTATAACTCAGCCGGTGTGCCGGCACCGGGGTTTGTGTTGCGTGTCCATGCACTGGTGGGGCGGCCGAAGTTATCCAGTTCGCCGTCCACTTTTTCAATGCCGCCGAAGGTGTCAGCAAGGGTAGAAGCCGGGGTAGTCGGTTCATAGGCATCCTTGTCCTTACTGTATACAACACGACCTATACTCGGATTCGTCAGCGCATTAAACGCATAAAGCGCAGCTTGCTCGCGCGTAGCCGGACGTGGGAAGTTGATGTCCGCGGAAACACCCGCAGTTATACCGAGCCTAACTGCATCGGTTATAGCGTTGATGTTCCATCCGTCGAGTTCGTACTCTTGATTGCGGCCGTACCCAAGCGCGCGGAGAACCATAATCAGGAACTCAATCCCTGTTACGTTCTGGCGCGGCCTGAATGTATTGTCCGGGTAGCCTTTAATTATGCCTTGAGATACGCAGTAGGCGATATAGCCGCTCCACCACTGGGTCGAACTGACATCCCTGAAGGGGGTATCCGCGTTACCGAGCATCTCCGAGACCGGGCGGGTGAGCAACATGCGCGTGATTATCGCAGCCGCTTCAGCACGGGTCAATGTGTCGCCGGGCCTGAAGCCGTTACTGTCGCCTTCCATGAGGTCGAGAGCCGTCAGCACCGCCGCCGCCTCGTCGTAGTTGATGTCCTCCGCATCAGCATAGTCGTCGAGCGGCGAAGCCACCGCCACGAACGGGACCATCCCGAGCGCGAGGGCGAGGACGAGCATCAGGCATAGGGTTTTCTTGATTCTTTTCATAAATCCTCCTTAAAAATGTGCCCATTTTGGGTCTTTTATTTAGGGGGCGGCGGGAGGATGGGGGGGAGATCG
>Ga0099364_10011874_pt1 | contig 11820 bp, 5 predicted proteins | sample TergutTh196P3_FD_73070 | JGI IMG/M metagenome (GOLD analysis project Ga0099364, IMG submission 73070) | Microcerotermes parvus P3 segment gut microbial communities from Pointe-Noire, Republic of the Congo - Th196 P3 | ecosystem: Host-associated > Arthropoda: Insects > Digestive system > Gut ...
CGCTTCAATGCAAGGATCTGTTCTTTAAACTTTGCAGTATACTTGTGTGACATTTATTCCTCCGTTAATTTGCTGTGAACATTTTTTCAACCCCATGAATACTGTCCAGAAATATATAACAAGATCACCACATACCTTCGGCTTATGTATAGACATGTTAATAATTAATTAAAACCGACTTTTCGGAGACTTCTACCGAACTATTATTCCTACGGAATATTCAAAGAAGAATAATCAAAATGAATATTTGACACTTATGGGGTAAGCCCTACCCCTACAATTTTGCTCGTTTCGTAGTGAAAACGACTTTTCAGACTACTGTCATAAATGCGTTCACTACTAACCATTTCTTATTTCAACAGCACCAGCCTTCTTACATCAGCAAATACATCTGTCTGCATCCGATATAGATAAACACCACTTCCCAGCTCACGACCTACATCATCTTTACCGTTCCATACTACATTATGACTACCTCTCTCAAATCTATCATTTACAAGCTTCCGCACTCTTTGTCCTCGGATATTAAAAATGTCAATCGAGACTACTGAATCAACAGCGATATTGAAACTAATAATAGTTTCAGGATTGAAAGGGTTTGGGAAATTGCCCAGTAATTCAGTTTTAGTAACAGGGACTATCTCGTCATCATCAGATGCAAAAAACACTGATACTTCGTTTGAAGGATTCGATTCTCCCGGCGGGTTTATATATACTGCTCGAACTACATAAGTATTTTCAACCCCGCCTACAGCTTCTGTGTCGGAATACTCTTCATTTTCGATTAAATCGGAAACTAATACCCCTTCTCTATATACTTTATATCCTATCAAATCTCCATAAATCTCATGTGGTTCTGGTTTTTGCCATTCCAGTATAACGCTTTGGCTTTCTGCTCTGCCGATTAAACTCATAGGCGGATTCAGTGTCACAAGCCTTACCCAGTCGGTTACAAGATTAGATTCTCCCGTACTATAAACAGCAGACACTGAATAATAATAAGCAACATAAGAATATAAAGGTTTTATCAAAATGCTGTTTCCAGTGAGTAGGTTTGGATTTACCAATATATTATCAACATAAACTCTATAGCCGAGAAAAGCACGTGGTGTGGAAAGTGGATTAAACCTTCTAGATGATATATCCGTATTTGCAGTGATTGTTGATGAAATCGATAACTCTTGTGACATAGATTGTCGTTGCGAAATTTGCGGTTCTGGAAGTCGGTTGTATATCGGAATTAGTTCGTTTGTAGTGGAAGTAGCATAAGCTTGTATCGAAAAATTGAACCAAAGAGTAGGGTCTATCCTCGTTAAGAAATCCCAACGTTGATTCCAAAAGATATTATTAGCCACACCCGGCAATACTTCAACGCCAGCATTGTCATGACCAATAGGTCTTTTTATATCATTGCCGTAATTCCCTTGAACGCGATATCCTACCCACAAATGATCACCAAAAGGAATATAAATATCTTCGTCTATGTCTATTTCTATCCATTCAAATTCTTTACCTTGTGTTAGTTCCATTGGTATCACTTTTTCGTAAATTAAATGTCCGGGATGTCCAGAATAAATATGTTGACTACCTGTCCAAACCATAAGGGTGTATTGCGAAATATCAGTTGCTGCTTTTTCACCTAACCCTATCGCCACTTTGGTAAGCATTTTACCTGCTACTCCAAAACCCAAAAGGTCTTCACTATAATAATCATGAGCTACCATAATGTCAACTTCGCCATTGGTACCAAAAGCACCTTCGATGATATCGCCGCTATATGAAAACCATCTTGAATCTATATTGATAGGTTCTTCCCATTTCATGAGTATTTCATCACCAAAAATGCTTAATTCTAAATTTTGAGGCGGGAACAAGACTTCAACATCAGTGATAATTATTGTTGCAGTGTTTGATGGTTGCGAAATAAAATGTGGTGATGCGTAAACTGCCATCACTTGGTAAGTATGTTTTGTATAAAAGCTAGCCCTATCATCAATAAAGGCATTCTGGTCGTTTGCTAATGGCAATACCCCGGTAATAAATGGCACTGTGTCGTCTCTCATGATTCTATATCCTAACAAATGTCCGTTATTTGCTTCAGGTGCTTCCCATTCAAGAATAACGCTTTTGCCATATTGGGATGCAGTTAGATTTCTGGGTGGTGGAAAACTTATATCGTTAAAGAAGGAGTCCAAATGAAATGCTGTGATAGAAACAGTAGTTCCACTCAGCTTAGATTCTGATCGACCATAAAAACCTAATCTAATTGAGCCCGAATAACCCCTAAGCTCTAAAAGAACGCTTTCTCCATTATGTGAAATATCATTTAATAAGTTCCCATCACCATCATGATCCCACCTGGCTATAATATTATCACTAGACCAAGTTACACCATTATCTAAAGAAATCACTAATGCGAACATATCTCCGGGACTTGAATAGGCAACTCCCCAAATATTTGCTAAAACATAAGCCATTTCAAAGATAACATAGTAATCTCTGGGAGTTTGTCCAAGATAAATCTCTGGTGAAATAAGCCAATAATCCATTTCGTCAACAAGCCTAAGATTTACAGCTTCAGTGTTTGGATAATATATTGCGAATAGATCATTATGCCAATGAGTTTGATGAACCGACCAATCAGAGACATTTTCTGAATTATCAAAAGGTGTAAGATGAGAATTAATCTCTAATTTTCCAGACCATCGCGTCCAATCAGGATAAGGAATTTCTTGAAATAACTCATTATAAGGAAAATCAACTATAACTCTTGGTTCTCCCCAATAATCTAACATGAGACTAGCAGGGTAGGATGCACCATTCTCATATAAAGCATAAAGCTCATATAGATATGTTCCTTTGGGTAAATTTCTGTCAAGAAAAGAGGTTTCTGTAGTTATGGTGAGAAACTCGGCATTTCTAAATGCTAGATAACCTAAGGGGGTTGGAATGTCAATATTTTCTTCGTTTTCTACAGCGTAAGCATGTATAGGAACACTGCTATGCCATGGCACCAGATTGTTTAATCTCGTCCAATTTCCTTGATAATTAATCAAATTTCCATATCCTGATTTGCCATCTCCACTGGCGACACAAAGCACATAGTCTTCTGTAACATCCACATGAATACCTATCCACATTTCTTTGTCTGACGGAATCAAAACCAAATTGTCTAAATCTATTTCTACAAATTCTCGGTTTTTATCGACTGTCAGAGATGTAGGGATAACTTGTTCATAGACCAGCTCGCCGGCATTATAAGTCGAGGGATTTATTTCAACTCCGCCAGTCCATATTTTGATAGTATAGACAAGCGGTGATGGTGCACTTACATTAAGTAGACCAAACTTAACTTTGGCTAAATAGCCACCAGTTACCGAAAAATAATCAAGTTCGGATTTTGGGTATCTGTGCGCAAATATCAATCCATTTGCATCTAGATCAGAAAAAGGTATTGTCAGACCGGGGTTTATAGAGTCTGAGGCATAACTAAACCATCTTTCTAAGGAAGTAGGGATATCCCAGTTTAGTTGAAGACCTTCTGGCACCTCTTCTGCTGTAAAATTATTCGGTGGGAATAGCGATTCCCGTAATGTGTATCCCATGATTGTTTCACTTGCTTGTAAAGTGAGAGCTACACAAAAAAACAAGCAAGCTATGAGTAAAACCCCAAAAGAGCATGCTCTTTTTTTAAACATTTCAAAACCTATTAACTGGTTTCTTATTACCTTTTGTAGGCAAGTAATAGTTCTTTTTTTTCTTGTCATTTTCATATATACCTCTTTGTACTTTAATTATTGACTGAATTAAATATTAATGGTCAGCCTTCTCCATTTGTGTCAAAAAATGAAATAAATCATTTTTGTCAAATCTTTTCTCAAAATCGTTTTCAAAATCCTGATAATACTTAATTTTCCTATTATCAACCCATTAACCATTTTCACCTGTTAACAATGAAAATAGAAACGGTTTTGTAGGGGCAACCCGAACCATTTGACATTGCGAGGTGAGGCTTACCCATAATACCGTAGGGTCAACTTTTCTATTTGTGCTTTACTTTTAATGCCCCAGAGGGGCAATGGCTTGGTAGAAATTGGAGACAAAAAGGAATTATTTCCCGTAGCGGTTCAAGAGATTCGAGATTTATCGAGAAGCTCGCAGAATTACGATCTAGCATTATCCCTACAGGATATATCCTCTGTTTTGAGAACACTTTCTACCAAACCATAATTCCTCTGGAATATTTAAGGTAAAATTAATAAAATGGAAAGTTGACACTTATGGGGTTACCCCTACAAATCAGTTGGATTTTCTAAGGCAAATCCTTATCTTGTTAGCATTGCGTCCCTACGGGGCATGAATCACTGTTTCTAAAACATATCAAAAATCATCAAAATCATCATCAAAGCTATCCATCGGCAATATTGTTTCAGGTTTTACTTCATAAGTATCTTTTGATTTTTTCTGAGGGAGTGGTGCAGATGTTTGTCTTCTTTCATTTGTTACATGAAGAGTTTTAGAAGCAGGTCTATAAGTATTTACTTTTTTACTCAGAGTAAAAGAAGCAACCATACCCTTCAATTCTGCAGCTTGGCTACTCAATTCTTCAGCTGCTGAGGCTGATTCTTCAGCATTGGCAGCATTCTGTTGAGTAACACGGTTCATTTCATTTACACCAGTATTAATTTGTCCAACTCCATTGGCTTGCTCTTCAGAAGAAGCAGCAATCTCATTGACAATGCTTTTAACTTTGTTAAATTGGTCTTTCATTTCAATAAATGATTTTGTGACTTGTTCGACAATCTTTGCACCCATTTCAGAATTTCTTCCAGATTCATCAATGAGAGCATTAGTATTTTTCGCAGCTTCAGCACTTCTTAAAGCGAGATTTTTCACTTCTTCTGCAACTACAGCAAATCCTTTTCCAGCATCACCAGCATGAGCTGCTTCGACAGCTGCATTCAATGCGAGAAGATTTGTTTGAAAAGCTATATCCTCGATAGTTTTGATGATTTTACCAGTTTCCTGAGATGATTTCAAAATAGCTTCCATAGCAGTATTCATCTTTTCCATCGCAATGTTTCCTGCATCAACTGCAAGGACTGCTTGGTCCGCGAGTTTGAGACCAGATTTGGCACTATCAGCATTGCTGGAGGTCAGTGAATTTATCTCTTCGAGAGAGCTTGAGATTTCTTCGAGAGATGAAGCCTGCTCTGAGGTAGCTTCGGCGAGAACTTGAGAACCAGAGCTGATTTGTCCAGAGGCAGCAGAAATTTGTTCAACAGCCATTCCCACCTGAATGAGCGATTCTTCAAGATTTTGAGCAGCGAGGTTTATATTTCCCATCAGAGCATCAAAATCTCCGGGGTATTTACTAATGATACGCGCAGTTAAATCTTTGTGAGCCAATCTATCCATCACAGTCATTGTTTCATCCATAGGTCGACCTACAGAATCGAGTATAGCATTTATGCCATTCACTAATTTTCCATAATCATTTTCGTGTTTTCCAGCATCGATGCGTGTTCTCATTTTTCCAGAGGTAGTCTCTTCTGCTAACCACACACAATCCTTATACATTTTTTGGATAGCTCCGACCATGTTTTTCATAGCTTCTTTTAAACGTCCAGTCTCGTCTTTGGAATTCACTATTATATTCATAGTTGTATGTCCATGCTCGAGTTTTTGCGAAATATCAACACATTCAGCCAAAGGTTTTGTGATCATTCTTGTTATAATCGATGCAAAAATAACAGAAATCAACAACCCTATAACGATAACAATGACGAGGGTAGAAATAATTCTCATGATATTCTGTTCAACCTGAACACCTGAGGAATGCATAAAATTAGCTTGAAACCGCGCAAAGGCGGCTATAGCTTCCACATAAGCATCCTGTCTACTGGTAAACTCACCAGCGCCGTGAGCCATAGCATTTTCCATATCACCAGCATCAAGATAACCATCCATGATAGTTCGAACATGTTGAAATGCGGTTCGAGCATCAGTATATGCTGTCCATAAAGCCGCTTCTTCCCTATTGTTTGGGTTCAATAGTCTTTCTATTTCATTGACAGATATAGAGGAAGCGTTTGAGGTATTGGTAATTTGATTTCGATGATAAACAAAATCTTCTCCTAGCGCAATAGAACGATAGGATATCGCTTGATCTTTGAGATAGCCTTCTAAAATATTTGCATTGTTTAACTTTTCTAAATTTACATCCAACAGATAAACCACACCGCGATCTATCTGTAGTAAAGATGTGATTGTGAAAGTAGAAACTACAGCAATAGTGACTATCAACAAACCAAATCCTATAAATAATTTTCCACCGATTTTTAAATTCTTTAACATTTTCTCTCCTTTTATTCGGATTGCTCATACATAAAAATATGAGGGTTTTCGGGGGAGTTTAACCCCTTTTTGAGGGTAGTTTAAAAAGAATTAATCGATAATTTTAATCAATTTTCTAGGCAGTAGGAATGATGGTTTGGTAAATAATGGTTCTATATTCCCTTAGAGAAAAAATCTCGGTTCATATTTTTACCAAACCATGATCTCTAAGGGGGGGGGTAATTAAGGAAATAGCTCTTCTGGACTAACCCGTAAACAAGTGTGAGAGGGGGGATGTGAAAATAAATTTTGTTAATTTATTCATCCCCCCTCAACTATACTGTAAGTTAAGGCATAAGCGCTAAGCCACTACGATATGCATTTGCGATAAGGCAGTCGCTACGAAACTTAATTTCTATTTGAAATCATCAAAATCGTCATCAAAACTATCAAGTGGCAACATTGCTTCAGGTTTCACTTCATAAGCATTTTTAGGTTTTGCATGTGAAATCTGTGCAGGAGCTTGCCTTCTATCACTGGTTACATGAAGATTTTTAGTTGGAGCTGCTCTAAAAGTGCCACCACTAGCTCTTTTATTTATCGAAAAAGTAGCTACCATACTCTTGAGTTCAGCTGCTTGGCTGGTCAATTGTTCTGCAGCTGAAGCTGATTCTTCTGCATTGGCAGCATTTTGCTGTGTAACGCGGTTCATTTCATTGACACCGGTAGAAATCTGATTGACTCCGTGAGCTTGTTCATCTGAAGAAGCAGAAATCTCGTTGACAATACTTTTCACTTTATTAAATTGCTCTTTCATTTCTATAAATGATTTAGTGACTTGTTCAACAATTCTTGCACCCATTTCAGAGTTTCTGGTTGAGTCGTCTATGAGGTCGTTGGTAGTTTTTGCGGCTTCAGCACTTCTGAGAGCGAGATTTTTCACCTCTTCAGCGACCACTGCAAAGCCTTTACCAGCATCACCAGCATGAGCAGCTTCTACTGCAGCATTGAGAGCGAGAAGATTGGTTTGGAAGGCTATTTCATCGATATTTTTCAGGATTTTTCCTGTTTCTTGAGATGATTTGAGAATAGCTTCCATTGCTTTATTCATTTTTTCCATTGCTTCATTGCTGGCATCTACGGACATAACTGCTTGGTCGGCAAGTTTGAGACCTGATTTTGCATTGTCAGCATTGTTGCCAGTGAGAGAATTAATCTCTTCCAGAGAACTGGATATTTCTTCAAGCGAGGAGGCTTGCTCTGAAGTGGCTTCTGCAAGCACTTGTGAGCCTGAACTGATTTCATTGGAAGCAGCAGTGATCTGTTCTACAGCCATATCCACTTGCACCAGTGATTCTTCGAGAGTTTTAGCAGCTTGATTCATATTTTGCATCAGAGTATCAAAATCACCGGGATATTTTGTAGTGACGCGAACAGTCAGATCTTTATTAGCAAGTTTATCAACGACTTCCATTGTTTCTTTTAAAGGTGCGGCAATAGCGTCAAGGATTCCATTTATCCCAGCAACGAGTTTTGAGAAATCGTTGTCGTGTTTTCTGATATCGAGCCTAGTACTCATCTTGCCTGCAGCAGCTTCTCCAGAAAGGAATATACAATCTTCATATACACCTTGTATTGCAGATGCCATTGTTCGCATTGCTTCTTTTAAGATACCAGTCTCATCTTTTGAATCTACCACGATTTTTACATTTGTATGTCCGTGACCTAGATTTTGAGCTACATCAACGCATTCGGAGATAGGTTTAGTTATCATCCTCGTGATTATTACTGCGAAAATAATGGCAATCAACAAACTGATAACTATCACAATGACCAGGGTCATTATTGACTGAGCTATTTGACTCTCTATGGCTTGACCACTAGTTTGCATAAAATTTGCTTGAAAATCTGCAAAGGATTCAAATGAGCGTAAATAATCTTGTTGTCTATCAGTAAATTCTCCAGTAATAAAAGCTATAACTGAATCCAAATCATCAGCTTCGATATAGGCATCCATTACTCCTAAAACATTACGATAAGCAGCTCTTGCGTTGAGGGCGTTGGTCCATAAAGCAGCTTCCTCACGGTTATTGGGGTTGAGCAGTCTTTCTACAATATCAATTCGACTTGCTACTTCTGCAGAGGTTTCTCTGATAATAGCTCTCTGTTCTTGAATGTTTTCACCTAAAGCGATGCTTTTATAAGCAGAAGCATTAGTAAATAACTGGGTTACAACTTCATTTCCATGATTTTGTTTTTCAAGGTTAACTTCGAGGAGATAGGAAACTCTCTCGGATACTCTTAATTGAGAAGAGATAGCTATGATAGCGATGATTGCAATAACAACTATCAGAAAACCAAATCCAACTCCTAATTTTACTCCAATTTTTGCGTTCTTTAGCATATTAGCCTCCTTATGCTACATTTTTTATTTGTGTGAGCTCTATATCAGTTAAGATTTTACTGATATCTAGTAGCGTTACTACATTGTTTTTAACCTTTGCCATTGCCAGAATAAATTGTGTATCCAGCTCGACACCAAAAGTCGGAGTTTTTTCGATTTCATTCGCATGAATATCTAATACCTCACGAACTTTATCAACTATAATTCCGATAAACACTTCGCCTTTTTCTGTTTTGATCTTGATAATGACGATGCTTGTCCTATCATCGTATTCTTGCTCTGGTAATTTGAACCTTAATCTCAAATCGATGACAGGAATAATCTTACCCCGTAAATTAATCACCCCTTTCACAAAAGGCGGTGTTTTAGGGATCTTCGTAATGTCTGGGATTGCTATTATCTGCAATATCCTATCGACATTAATGCCATAAAACTCATCCATCAAATTGAAAGTAAGATATTTACCCTCAAAAACGGATGTTTCCAACATTGCGTCTTTACTCATATAACGCTCCTTTGTAGAATATTTTCTTTCTTTTTATTATTATAAAAAGCTAAAATATATATATATTTCGTCTTAAGGTTAAGAAAATTTAATAAAATGATTATGTCAAGGAAAACTTGAAAATCATAATTATATTTTATAACATGCTTTAAAATAATGAGTTGCAGTTATATGTAAAAAAGATATGATTTTTTTATTTTTTAGGAAAGAGGTTGTCTCATAATGTAACATTTTGTCATTCTGAAAAAAGTGAAGAATCTCAAATCCACTGCTAAATATATAGTTACAGATTCTTCGCTACGATCAGAATGGCATGGAAAACTTATTTTTCGACAGACCCTGCGATTAACAAGAAGGAACCACAGCAACTACGATAAGGTGGGCAAGTGATCCCATCATAGAAATCTATAATATACGGGGTCAAAAAATCAGGACAATGCAGACAGGGATGAGTTTTTATGATCTTGCTGTCATAGCTGGACTTGCACAGGAAAATTTGAATTTGATACCGACGAGGAATTATAGTGTTATCTGGGATTTACGCGATGAAAATAGAAGACAGGTTAGCTCTGGAGTTTATTTTTATAGAGCTATAGTAGATGGAGAGGTGATTGGGACAAATAGGATGGTGGTGGTGAGGTAATGGAAAATGTAGAATGGAAAATGGAAAATGGAGAATGGAGAAAATGGTTGACAAAAATGCTAAGATTAAAATATATGTTTTATCTTGTAGGGAGATGTCTTTCCTACAGAACATTAAAAGAAAAAAAAATTTCGGAGGAAACTATGAAGAAAATAGTTTTTACAGTCTTTTTTTTAACAATTTTTGTAAGTTTTTTATTTGCCGAACTTGATTTCTGCGACAGGACAGTGCTTGTTGTATTAGAGCCGAGTTTCAGTGAATACACTGGCACTCGTGATGCAGACTTTTTTGGTAGTTTTGAAAAGGATTCTGTAGAGAATATTTTTCAGATTCATAATCAGGCAGCTATCAATGTCTTAGAAGAAAGAGGTGTGGAGTTTAGATCGATTTATTTGATAACTCTGCCTACACATGACAAAAGAAAGGTGCTTGAGGCGATTGAGGAGTTAAGGTTGATTCAAGGTATTGAGTCAGCAGAACCGAATTATTTTGCTACAACCACACAAATACCAAACGACTGGTACTGGAATCATCCAGGTCTTTGGTCTCTTTGGGGAGATCATGGCATCAAAGCTCCAGAAGCGTGGAATATCAACACAGGCTCACACAATGTCCGAGTCGGTGTCATTGATACTGGGATAGCACCACATCCTGATTTGAATGCGAATTTAGATATGAATGCTGGATGGAATTTTGCAGAGGACAACTCTAATGTAGAAGACACTAATAGTCATGGCACAAGAACAGCTGGAATAATAGGAGCAGTAGGTAATAATTTCATTGGCACTGTAGGAGTAAATTGGAATGTTAATATGATACCTATGAAAATTACCTCTGATAATAATGTTAGAACAAAAATAAACATTATGGTAGATGCAATCAATTGGGCTACTGATTTATGGGGAACGGAAGATGAATTATCCATTTTAAATATGAGTTTTGATGGATATGGATATTTCATAAGCGTAAGAGCAGCAATAAATAATTTTCCAGGATTATTTGTATGGTCTGGTGGAAATGATGGTGTTGATGTCGATGGATATATTCCTACTTATGGAAGTTTTAATGTAGGTAATCTGATAGCTGTGGGCGCGATAGATGAAAATGGAGACAGAAGTATTTGGACACCTGGAGCAGCTTCTTCAGTATATTCTTCTACAAGACATCATATCCATGTTTTTGCACCTGGGTCAAATGGTTTTACGACATCTATAAACTCAACATCTGATAATTATTCTGGCACCTCAATGGCAGCTCCTCATGCGGCAGGTGTCGCTGCACTATTATTGTCTGTAGACCCCACTTTAACAGCAGAAGAATTAAAAATTGTCATTACATCAAATTCTGACTCAATACCTATAACTACTCCACAAAATGATACTCTGATAGTGAAAAGATTGAATGCTTTCAAAGCCTTATCAAATATCATTCAAAATGAAATAACAATCAGTCCAGATGATTGTTTGCAAGAAGCAATAAACAGTATTCGTCCAAGAGGAACTATTTACCTTTCACCCGGAATATATGAGCAATGCAGTTTGTGTGATACATCAGATGCTTTTTATCTACCAGATAAGGACATTTTTTTGGTAGGTAGTGAAATCTCAGCTTCAATCATAAATAGAAAGCTGTCTCTATCAAATATTTCACAGAAAACTAATATCAAAAATTTGACATTTATCATCAATGACTCTCAAGCCCTACCTGCTATTGGTCTAGAGCTAATAAATGCTACCCCGACCTTAGACAATCTGACCTTTATTACTGATACAGATTTTGAAACAATAGGGATTTATATAAATCTATCAAGTGGAAACTACAATACCTTGAATATTTCTAACTCGAAGTTTTTTAGTAAAGGTCAGGATATTGTCGTAGAGAGTATCATTCCATATCATCTTTATTTAGAGAGGAATATTTTTAGTTCATCTG
>Ga0099364_10011875_pt1 | contig 11819 bp, 7 predicted proteins | sample TergutTh196P3_FD_73070 | JGI IMG/M metagenome (GOLD analysis project Ga0099364, IMG submission 73070) | Microcerotermes parvus P3 segment gut microbial communities from Pointe-Noire, Republic of the Congo - Th196 P3 | ecosystem: Host-associated > Arthropoda: Insects > Digestive system > Gut ...
TCAGAGGGCCAATAGAGTTCAAAGTCCAACGTCTCTTCGCTCCGTTGCGGATCTTTCAATTCCGCAAGGAGCGCAAGCGCATCGCTGGGCGCCTCGAACAGGTATTGGTCTTTCGATTGGGCGGCTCCATGTTGAAAGGCGGGGAACCTAGCGATGATGTCAGCCCTGCAATTCTTTTCCGCTTCCAGATTGCGTATCGTTTGCACGTTCTTACCGTCCACTTCACCGAGCAGGCGTTCCGAACCGATGCCGGGACGATGACCGGAAGACTCCGCTCCCAGCGGACGCACAAAAAAGTCCGCTTGGATTCCTTCGCCGTAAGGAGAAAGATGAATGTACATTTTCGTGTTTGCCGGTACGCTCGGAACATTGGTGAACTCGACATTCGCATCGGTCTTCACACTCATGTCGCTTGCCAATTTGCCGAGCAGCGTTGCCAACTGCCCCTGTGCGCTTTTCGGAAAGACACGTCCCTTTTCACCGAGCAGCACCCGAATTTGCATTTCGGTCTTCGTGAGTTTAATGACTTTGAACCGCGTTTCCGATTCTTTGACGACGAAGAAGTCATCTTTGGAGTCGTCGGGGGTACCGTGCTGTCCGTATGCGCCGGAATAACGCATGTTGTGATACACATGTAGCGGTGGTGAAAAGGCGACGTGGAGTTTGCCGCCTTTCTCTTCCATAGAGATTTCCGGTCTGGCTTGGATCAATTCGATGCGCACTGTCTTTACGATCCGCTCCATCTTTTGTATTTTTCTATCCGTTTCTAAAAAGAGGAGCGGATGTCCGACGAATTCCTTTGCGATTTCGTCTCCAAACGCATATCGGTTTGCGGCGTAAGTGCTTGACGTAACCTTAATTTTTGAGCAGATAATTTTGTCTTGTTCCGTGAGATAATCGAGTTTATTCTGCGATTTGAAGAGTCGGGACATCGATATCTCTTTTTCCGTTCCCCACGAATTTGATTTCGGCAACCACTTTTGTTCGTGGGGAGTAAAAAACATGTATTTGCCTGCTTCGTGTCTTACCCGCCAGATTAGTCGGGCTTTGGGCTGCTCCTTTTTTACGGTTGCTTTTTTTCTTGTACCTTTTGGTGCTTCGTCTGCCAAGACTTGCAGTGATTCGAGCCAGCGTTCCCAATCTTCTTTGGGAGCGAAAAGGTCACGCAGCGACACGGTCGCCGTTTCTTTGCGGTACTCTTCCGCCTTTTTTCGGAACAGTTTGAGAACGCTTTCGCCGATTCCGTGCGACGCACATATTTCGGCGGCTTCCGCTCTTATCCAAGGAAACGGCGTTTCAATCTGCTGGAAAAGTTGCACGATCTGCTGTGCGAATTCGGATGACGGTGTCAGTTGAAACCATTTACTTTCGTAGGCGGAGAGCAAGATTGAAAGCCAGACGGGACGCTTCGTCAACTGGTCTTTCGTGTTGATGAGCAATCGGTTCGGCGACTTTCCCAGCATCCGCTCGGCAATCGACTCGATCAGCCGCCAGGCACCTTCGATGCCCATCATGCAGTCTATTTTGAGACCTCGGCTGACGGAACCGCTTCTCGCCTGGACACTTTTCGCATTCTCCAACACGGCGACGGTGTTGCCTCGTTTCAGTTCCATGAGGGCTTGAAAAATGCCGGACAAAAAGGGCAGCACCGCATTTTTAACCGCTTTCAGATTGCCGATCGATTTTAACGCCAGTTGATACGCTTCCGCCGCATCGGCATAGCGTCCGCTGACGAATGCCCGATGGGCACCGAGAAGCAGCGGTGCGCCTTTGCCGGAGAACTCGGCAAGTTTCGGTTCATCCAGTTTACCGGTAACGAGAGCATAATCGAGAATCAGTATCTGCGTTGCCGATTCGCACTGCGCATCGCATCCTGTTGCGACGAGGATATTCCAAAAGTCGAGACATTTGCCTTGCAGTTGCGAAAGATCACGAACCAACAGATGTTGAAGCAACTGGGAGCGGAACTCGATTTTCGTTTCATTCAACCAGTTGCGTCCGTCGTATGTTTTGAATAGAGTGAGGATTTCGGGATAGATGTCTAAATCGTGGTATTCTCGGCTTTCAAGAATACCAAACAGTTCGCTGAGACTTTCGGTTTGGTTGTTGACGAGAAGGTGCCGGAGTTCCCTTACGAAGTCGCCCGGTAATTTGGGACGGTCCCAGTTGCGTTTTTCGTTTGAACTATAACTATAACTATAATCAATGAAATACCGTCCGCCGATAGCGGAAAACATTCTTTCGACGTACTTTCCGTATTTTCCGGTGCCGTCAAGATGGAGAACGATGGGTTCCCGATATTCGCTTTTGCATTGATATAACCCTTTTTCGTCGATACTAATCCAGCCGCCTCGACTGAGTTCCACACAAATTTTAATGACATCGGTTGTTTTTGCTGCTCCGAAGTAACTACAAAACTCTTGAATTCGGATTTTCCTTGCCGGTGCGGCATACATCGCCAGAAAGTAGAGGACGTTTTTGTGGTCGGTCGAGAGTGAGTTGAAGTTCTTTTGCCAAGATGTAGTCATTGGGGAATTATACCAGAAACGTTGCCTGCATGTTAATCGCTCCGGCAGTAGACGCACAAGTTTGTTCAACACTGGTAGGCAACCGACCGCCGGGCGGTTGCGTCGGCGATAGCCGACTGGCACCGAAAAACGCTTGCTTCGTCGAACCAGCCCCCTCTGTCGCCTAGCGGCGACGTTGCCGCCCGGCGGTCGGCAACCTACCTCATGAGGCAAACGTGTCGACGGACTGCGAAAATCACAAAATCGCAGAAAAGTAAGTTGACATTTTCCTCTTTGTGTGGTACACTAAAGATGTGTGGGGGCTGTCCCCTTGTCATTTCAAACTTTTGAGGAGATACTCATGACTCGTTTACGAAACAAAATGTTAACTTGGGGGGGGGGGGCAAGATAGGCAAGATAGCCGAAACGCCCATTTGGGCGACCGCACTTGTGCGGCGCACAAACAATCGCGTTTCACAAGTGAAACCGCTAAAATGCGCTTTCACCCTCGTCGAACTCCTCGTCGTCATCGCCATCATCGGCATGCTCGTCGCTCTTCTGCTCCCCGCCGTTCAGGCAGCCCGCGAAGCCGCAAGAAGAATGCAGTGTTCTAATCACTTGAAGCAAATGGGACTCGCCGTGCATAACTTCCACGATACGCACAATGGGGTCGTGCCGGGAGGACTGGGTGTGTATTCACGCCTCACATTTTGGTTTCTCGTCTTGCCCTACATCGAACAGCAGGCGGTGTACAGCCGTGTAGAAGGCAATCACGCACAAGGATTGGGACGCAATTTCGAGGTTGAGGGGGGCTATACGGTCGATAGTGCTTTGAATAGCATAGGGGCTAGAGGCGACATCCCCGGCGGGAACAACCAAGAGAGAGTTGAGTTCGTACAATCGTTGGCGAGAATTTCTATGTACTACTGTCCCACCCGAAGACGCGCCAATGGAACGCTAACATCAGGGGGATGGCGGAGCGGCGCACAAGATTGCAACCGCGAGACAGTGGATCGCTGGGCATTTGGACCCTCGTCCGATTATGCCATCGTTGGCGGGATGTATCGAGACAACAGCGATGGTAATGCCAGACCTACCAACATCACAGGTACCCCCGGTTTGATGCATGACAACACCGTCGAGATTTCCCACGGATCGTCTACGTCAAATGGATCTGCAAATAATCGCAACAACTGGGAAGCGTTCGTTGCCAGGGAGTTTGGACCCTTCCGGCCGGCATCGCATTCGGGGGGACTTGACTTAGATCTGAATAACGCAGATCGCGCACGATACTGGACGGTTCGGGATGCCTTCAGCAGATGGTCGGACGGCAGTAGCAATCAAATCATCATTGGAGAAAAATACATGATTCAGACCGACACGTACACCAACCGCCACGATGCCACTTGGCTCTGGAGTCATGGCGATACTTGGATGGGGACTTACAGGATATTCCAGAACCCCAACACCAACTTGGGGCGTGCCAATGTTCGGGAAACGGGCAACTGTCATTGGACACATCTACGTTTCGGCAGTTCGCATCCGGGTGTCGTGCAATTTTGTATGGGGGACGGAGCCGTGAGAGGAATTTCTCAGAATACTCCCCTTAATATCCTGATCCCATTAGCACACGTGAACGATGGCAATTCGGTTTCGTTGCCGTAGTTTGTTAGCCGTCCCGCCAGTAGATGCACACAGAGAACGCTCCGCAAGCGGAACGGTGAACACTTCAACCCTTAACTCCCTAAATAATGATGACAAGAAAATTATTGCTCCCTTTCGTGTTGCTGGGGCTGATATTTATAACCGGCTGTTCTGACAAGGTACACATTGGCGGGAAGGTAACGTTTTCCGATGACAATTCTCCCGTTACATTCGGAACGGTGGAATTTAGCACGCCGTCTTTCCGTACAGAGGGGCAAATCAAATCTGACGGAACGTACGTCATCGGCACGGACACTTTAACGGATGGTATTTCGAAAGGAACCTACGGGATCACTGTCCGCGTGGACGAAGTTACGATGATCGATCAGCCCGATGGATCGCAGACCCCAAGCACCAGATCGCTGATTGATTCTAAATACCACAGTGTTGAAACGTCGGGGTTGACTTTTACTGTCGATGGTAAAACCAGAAAGTTTGATATTCCGGTTGATCGGGCGAAGTGAGCGTTTGGGATTCCGCCGAAAGGTTTTATTTTGAGTTATTTCACGGCGGCTAGAGCGTATCAGGAAATGGTCTGGACAAGGATTAGGGAAATTTGTATTCTTTGCTTCAGATCGTTTTCAAGCTTTTCATTGGTGATTTTGATGCCGAAATCCTATTCTGTTGACCTACGCGAACGCATTGTAAACAGTTATCATTCAGGAGTGCCCGTCGAAGACCTCGTTGTACAATACTCTGTAAGTCGCTCTTCTGTTTATTCCTACCTCAAACAGTTTCGCGAGACCGGCACCGTCGCTCCCAAAACCTACCATCCTGGCCGAAAAAAGAAACTGGCTCCTTACGAAACAGAAGTCCGGAAAATCATTGCCGAACATCCCGACGGAACCCTTGCCGATTTCTGCAACAAACTGTCTCCTACTGTTGTGGTCAGCACCACAACACTCTGTGATTATTTGAGATATTTGAAGATGACGCGAAAAAAAAGACCCTCATTGCCATAGAGCAACAGCGTGAAGACGTTGCACAAGAACGCGAAGAGTGGCGAAACATCCAAAAGACCATCGACGAGACACGACTTGTTTTCATCGATGAAACCTGGGCTAAAACGAACATGACACCATTATATGGTTGGGCTGATAGAGGCAAGCGAGTCGTCGATCATGTACCTCATGGCCATTGGAAGACGACGACTTTTATCGCAGCATTACGTCATGATGGTTTGACAGCACCGATGGTCATTGATGGTGCGATCAATGGCGAGTTGTTCTTGGCGTATGTGAATCAAATTTTGATATCGACACTTCATGAAGGTGATATTGTTGTGTTGGACAATTTGAGTTCTCACAAAGTTGCTGGAGTCAAGCAAGCGATCGAGTCGGTTGGAGCAAGAGTTCTTTATCTTCCTCCTTATAGTCCTGATTTTAATCCGATCGAACAGGTTTTCTCTAAGCTGAAGACGATGTTGCGTAAGTTCAAACGACGAACGATGGAGGCTCTATGGAATCAACTTGGTGAACTGTGTGATGTGTTTTCGCCCAATGAATGCAAAAACTACTACAAAAACTCAGGATACGGAAAAAATAGCGATGTCCAAACCAATTCCTGATACGCTCTAGGCTTGTTCTATACCCCAGTGCGTCCTTCCGCTCAGGAATGACGCTTGGCGAACAAAATGACAAAAAACGGCATCGATCTTTCCGGCGGAAACCTTACCGAGAACACGTCGCCAGAACAACGATTGCAGTAGGGCATCTGCAATCAGCCGAACTGCGCCTTGAACCGCAACTCACTGGCACGACCGAGAGCTTCCTCCGCCTGCTCACGACGACCCGCCGCAATACAGAAAGCACTCAATACAGAATAACCAAAAGAATCCTCCGGCTCCAAAGCACAGTACTTTTCCATATGCTCTATCGCCGACTCCATGTCGTTTTCCTTCTTGTAAAAAGCAGCCAAAGCATTATAAGCAAGGGAAAAGTCTGGAAAATCGACAGTCATCTTCCGCAACATTTCCACCGATTGCGCAACATCGCCCGCCCGCTGTAATGCAATGCAGGCATCGTATTGTTCAAGAGCAGTCATAGGATTCTATCTTTTTAGAATGTAATCGCCGCCCTTACGCATAGCGTCCGAGGTCAGGCGTGAATTTTTTTCTCTCTTCGTCCGTTGCGGCGAATTTCGCTTCCGGCGTTTCATCACTCTTGGGATCGAACCAAGCCCTATCAAACTCGACCGTCTCCCCCAACCTCGCCGCAATGTTCGTCGTCAACGAAAGCACCGCATCGACAAGAGCCACTTCAGGATAACATCGCGGCATATCTTTGGAAGGATCCGCCTCCGGGTTCTCCCGAATACAATACGCCCAATGCTCAATCTGCTCCTGATAGCCACGCCCACGATCATGAGCATGAGCAAAACACGCCTGCAAACCAATCGCCGCCGAAAGAGGATCACCCTCGTCATCCAACGTAATCAAAGGTGCCTGAGCAGTGCCCGTTATCTTCGTCTTTCTATGCGAATCCGCAAGCCGATAGAGCATCGCCTCCTTTTCGGTTTCAATCAGCAATGTGCCCCGCGTTCCGAAAACGACTTCGCCGTAACCGCCGAAACCGTTGCCGTTAATCGAAGAATACGCCACCGTTATCTTGCGGAGTTTGCCGAGCGCATCATTCGGGTCGTATCCCTTCGCCGGATAATCATAGACGCAGTGGATATGGTCTTCCACGTCTCGGTCGAGCGGCAGTTCTTCCAAATCTTTGGGGAAAATCGTCCGCGTTGCCGTCGCCGATACCGCCAGCGGATATTGCTTACCGCCGAGCATCGCCGCCAGAAAAATACCTGCCGCATCGAGTTGGTGCGAACCGAGTTCCGCCATCAAACCGGCACTCGTCCGGTCATAGAGCCGCCAACGAATCAACTCTTCGGCGGCGGGGCGGGTATATGTTCTTGCACCGTCAATGTTCATATCTTCGGTCTCGTAACCGTACTCTTCGGCAGATTTGAACGTGAAACCTTTGAATTCTCCTCCGCTTATCAAGACTCGGTCGGCAACCTGTGCTTCGGCGTGGGCTACCTGTTTTTCGAGGAATTCTCTGTTGGGTGCATTAGGGGCGGCTCTTGACAATGCTGTTCTGGCATTGTTGAGTATCCGATCCAGCCGGGTGTGTTCGAGTACCTGTACTTCGAGTCTTCCGACCCGCTGTTCAACGGCTGCTTTTCTTTCAGGAGTCAAATGGGGGGCTCTCAATTCCAGTCTGGCATCGTTGAGCGTTTCCCTCAACTGGTCGAGTTCTGATCTCTCCATTTTGATTTCCCATGGAATCGGTTGCCGCCAACTGTCTCTTCCTTCCCTATTTGCGGCGGTCAGACGTTCATCCGCCGGTTGATTGTTCCGATGCCACTGAGCGCGGATGTAATGGATGTCTCCTAACAGTCCGCTTTGGATCATTTTGACGGCGTGATCATACAAGACGTTGTAGTGCCGTTGATGTCCGGTGGCGCAGTGTTTTTTGTACAGTTCGGCGGCGCGTGCCATGTCCTTACATTCTGCAACGGTGTGTGCCATTAACTTTTCGGTGAGGACGTGGTATCCCCGTTTCATTGCTTGGATGGCGACGGGTGCGTGCAGGAAGAGCGGCAGTCCGATGACGATTGCCTCGATTCCTTCGTCTCCTTCTTTGTCTTCGTAATACTTAAAGAGTTCTTGGTAATCGCCGAAGACTTTGACGTGTTCTCGTGCTTCTTCTTCGGTTTTCCAGCCGAAGACGTTCATGAGACCGGGGCGTAAGGTTAGGGTATTGGCATTTGTTGCGTCGCCGTGAAAGGCGCGGTGTTGGTTGAAGGGTCGGATATCGGCGATGGCAACGACTTGTACGTATTTTGGGTTCATTGCTCCGATGAGTATGCTTCCTTGGTCTCCTGTTCCGATGACGGCGACGCGGACGGGCCCTTTATCGGTATTGTCGATGGTGCCGTATCCGAAGAATTCGGGTCCGATGCCTGCGCCGGGTTTGAGGTCTTCTGCGTTGACTTTTTTGAGTTGTTCCCGTCGCATTAGGTTGCTTCCGATGGCGGCGTAGAAGTTTTCCTGTCCGATGTTGCGGTATTCTGTTGTAAGGTGCATAAGGTTTTTCCGAAAAGGTTGCGTTCCGAGGGACGGTCAATTATACCCTATTTTTGTCCCGATGCGATACCCCGCCATGCCCGTCCGTTAACAAGTTTCAGTTTGGAACGGAAGGTAGGCAACCGACCGCCGGGCGGTTGCGTCGGCGGTAGCCGACCACAGAGCCGGCGGCTGTGCCGCCGGACGATTCCGCACGTTGCCGCTCGGCGGTCGGCAACCTACCAGTGTTGAACAAACTTGCACATCTACGGCGATTGATACTAGCCGCCTTGCCTTGTGAACCGCAATTTTGTATGATAAAGGCTTGCGGTTGCGGCTCGTCCGCCAGCCTATTATAATGCGAGTACCATGTCCGACAACTTATCAACACAAACCTACCACGAGCCGGCAGCATCGCTGACGGCAGGGACAATTCTCGATAACAAATTCGAACTGCTCGAACAAATCGGAAGAGGAGGAATGGGAGTCGTCTGGAAAGCAAAAGACCGAGTTGCCGACAGACTCGTCGCTCTCAAATTTGTGCCCAACGAGTTGAAACGATTTGAAGTCGAAATGCAACGTGTGCGGGAAACGTTCAAACGAGTCCACGCGTTGCAACACCTTTCTATCTGTCCGCTCTACACTCTCGAAGACGGCGGAAACCTCGGTTATTACCTCGTAATGAAGTATCTCGAAGGAGAATCGCTGGACGCTTACGTTTTGCGAAAGGCTGCGCAAAGCGAAGTCTTGCCGATCAACCAAGTGGTTGCCTTGCTCGCACGAGTTGCCGTAGCACTCGATTACGCCCATCAAAATGGTGTGATCCATCGCGACATTAAGCCGTCAAACATCTTTCTTGTCAAAAGCGGCGGTAAATTACACGTTCAGATCATCGACTTCGGTTTAGCAGACGAAATCAGAACGAGTATGTCCAAAGTGAGTCAGGTACAGATAGAAGTCTCCGGCACACGTCCTTATATGGCACCGGAGCAGTGGCGGGGAAGTGTACAGTCATCGGCAACCGACCAGTATGCGCTTGCCGTAGTCGCATATGAACTGCTTACAGGACGTTTGCCGTTCAAAGGAAGCGATGTGGGGGTGTTGCGTTTGGCAGTGATGAATGATACACCAGATCCCATTCCTACTATTTCGGATTCGGCAAATGCGGCACTACAAAAAGCAATGGCGAAAGATGCAGCGGATCGGTTTGCCACATGTCGGGAATTCATGTCTGCGTTGGGCGGTGCGTGGACAACAGTGGCGGCGGAAGAGCCGGCAGAAGTGAGAACGGCAAAAGTGCCTTTTTCTCTTGCTGATCCTTCGTCGTATTTTGCCACGCCTCTTCGGATGATAGGACTAGCGGGGTGCTTCTTGTTGCTTTTTTTACTAGGTGCAATCGTCTGGAGTACAAACACAACAAAACCGTTGCCATCGACTGAAATCGAACTAGCGTTGTCGCCGACATTACCAGCATCTCTTGAACTCGCTCCTGGAATTTCGCCGCTAACACCCGCAACACCAGCCTCGCCGCCGCAAACACGTCCGGCAACACCGTCGCCAACCCCGTCGCCGCCAACCCCGTCGCCGCAAACGCCGATAGAGTGGCGGAACATATTCTTGGCAGCGCAAAGAGGAACGGTAGACGATGTGCGGTTTCTCCTCGATAGTGGAGAAAACGTCAATCGAAAAGATAGGCATGGTTATACGCCGCTGCACCATGCCATGAGTAATCGGAATGAGGGACAAATTGAAATAGTCCAATACCTTATTTCTCAGGGTGCTGAAGTTACGGCAGAGGTTAGTGGTTGGACTCCATTGCATGGCGCAGCATATCATCGCGCTAACATTGAAGTGCTGGTATATCTTATTTCACAGGATGCTAAAGTTAATGCTCTCGGCGGAGGCGGCAGAACGCCGCTGGACGTTGCCGGTTCTCCAGAACACCAACGTGTCCTAAGAGCGGCAGGCGGTACAAGCGGGGATAACTTACCCTTGAGCGATATTTTCGCAGCGGCACGAAAAGGAACAGCTCAGGACGTGCAGCATTTTATCAGTAGCGGCACAAGTGTTCATCTGACAGACGATATGAATGGTTGGACTCCATTACATTACGCTGTTTCAAGAGGCGGTTCCGATATCGGAGTTGTAGAATATCTTATATCTCAGGGTGCGGATGTTGACGCTGGAGATTCTACTCGGTGTACGCCGCTGCACTATGCCGTAAACGGTCGCACATTTCTTGTTGCGATGGAATTGGCTAGTTATCGAGGACAACAGAGCGGTGCCCCGCCGAACATGCGTGTTTTGGAAGCACTTATTTCTCATGGTGCCGATATCAACGCTCGTGATTATGGCGGCGAAACACCGCTCCATCACGTTACCGAGGTTGCCAATCCCAATATGGAGGTTTTGAGATACCTCGTTTCCAAAGGGGCTAATGTCAACGAGCAAGACGGCGGCAAGAGAACGCCGCTGCACTTTGCCGCTAGAAATAGATACAGCAGCAATGTAGAGGCTTTGCGTTACCTTATTTCGGTTCAGGATGCAGATATAAATGTGCGAGACTCCCAAGGCAGGACTCCGTTGGATTCTGCCGACACAGAGGCGAAGCGTGAGATTTTGCGCACTGCCGGGGGCAAAAGCGGCAGTGAACTGTGATGACGTTCCTATGACCGTCGGCGTAAGGCTTTTATACTGTACCACGTCACAAATTGCTGTTTTTTCTCCGTGTCCTCCGTGCATTCTCTGTGTCCTCCGTGGTTAAATTTAACCACGGAGAACACGGAGAGGAAAGTGGCAATTTATGGCGTGGCACGGTATATCAAAAGTTGACCGCTCCGCCGACGATGATTCCCGAAGAGGCTGTGCTTTCTGAAAAGGGGAAACAAAAACGGAAGAGACGGAATCCGCGGCACCGCAAGCGGCTTCGCTAAAAACGGGGACGCATTTTCCCCTGCACGCTGCCCGGCAAACTTTGAATCCGCACAAACCCCATCGCATCGCTTTGATTGAATGCACCGCCGCCCTCCATCGTTGCCAAACCCTCATCATACAAACTGTTCTCACTACTACGACTCTGGACAACAATGTTGCCCTTGTACAAGTTCAAAATGGCTGTGCCGCTCACCGGCTTTTGCGCCTCTTTAATAAATGCCAGCAGGGCATCCATCTTGGCAGAATACCAAAAACCGTAATAGACTATTTCGGCAACCTCCGGCGACAAACGATCCCGAAGGTGGAGCAAATCCCTGTCCAACGTGAGTTGTTCAATATAACGATGAGCGGCATACAGAATCGTCATACCAGGTGCTTCATAGACACCTCTGCTTTTTATGCCGACCAGTCTGTTTTCGACAATATCAATCAAACCAATACCGTTGCGACCGCCGATGGTGTTCAATTCCTTGACGATACCGACGGCGTTCTTTTTCTTGCCGTTGACCGCAACGGGAACACCGCTCTGGAACGTAATAGAAACCTGCTCAACCTTGTCCGGCGCATTCCGGGGGAGTACACTCATTCCTAACTCGATTGCCTCGGCACCC
>Ga0099364_10011876_pt1 | contig 11819 bp, 7 predicted proteins | sample TergutTh196P3_FD_73070 | JGI IMG/M metagenome (GOLD analysis project Ga0099364, IMG submission 73070) | Microcerotermes parvus P3 segment gut microbial communities from Pointe-Noire, Republic of the Congo - Th196 P3 | ecosystem: Host-associated > Arthropoda: Insects > Digestive system > Gut ...
TCGGCGTAGGCGTTTTGCAGGAGTCGACGTTCGAACACCTGAGGCGTTTGGGCTTCCCAAAGGACTTCGCGGGGCACCGTTTCGGCGATTCGGTTGTCGGCGACTCGCTTGACAGTCCCAACGATCGGTACGGCGGGTATTGCGGCGTCGTGCCGTTTGGCCGCTTGGAATACGGCGTCGATTGTCTCTTCGGAAACGTAAGGTCGAGCGGCGTCGTGGACCGCGACGTAATCAATCGACTCGCGAACCGTGTCCAAGGCACGTTGCACCGAGTCGAATCGCTCGGCTCCACCGCAGACGACGTCGATGGTCAGCCGTTGAATTTCCCCGGCGTACTCTTCCCGGAACCACTGTTCGTCCTCCGGGGAAACGACGACGATCAATTGGCAAACATCGGACCTTGACGCAAATCGCTCGGCACTGTGCAGCCAAACAGGTTGTCCCGCCAACGGAATGAACGGTTTCTTGATCGAACCGTCACCGAAGCGGCGACTCTTTCCGGCAGCGGCAAGGATCACGGCAAACGATGTGCGAGAAAGTTGACCCCGATGAGCGGCATCGGCGACGAACAACGCCGCAAAGAGGAAGCCGAAATAGCGTGACGCCAGACAAAAAGACAACGAGCAATTGAACAAACTGCCGACAACCAGCGCCGTAACGAGAAAGAGTCCCAAATACTTCCACGGTGCCGCTCTGTAGAAGGAAAGAAAAAAAATCGCACCGAGCCAAAGAAGAAAAAGCGACAGACCAATCAGGCCGGACTGGATACCCACACAAAGAAATTCGTTATGCGGATTCGTCACCCATTTTGTACCGGACTGGAGACAGATCGGCTCCACCGATCCCATTCCGTAGCCGAAAAAAGGTTTTTCTCTGATCCTTTGGGTCAAATCGTAATAGAGCAGCAATCGTCCGTCAGCGACCTTATAGTAGTCGGTATTCTTTTTGAGCGACGCGGCGTCCCCTGATTGGTAAGCGTTCGCAAACATCCGAAGGTCTTTGACGCCCGTGTCGATCTTGTCGGAGAAAAACGGCGACAGGGCGTACGCCAGCGGAAAAAAAACGAGGACGAAAAGCAGGAAATAGAGGAGTCCCTGCCGGAAATTCCATGCAAGGAGGAGAATGCCCAGCGACAGGCAAAGAGCCAACTGTGTCGTTCGGGAAGGGTTGATGCAAAAGAGATACACGGCAACACCGACGACGACTCCCCATCGAACCATCGAAAAGAGGATCGCCTGTCGGGGAAGGCGTTGCCGGAAAACCTCTCGAACGATTTCCCACGGATGAAGACGGCTTGCCGCCGAAAGACTTTCGAGAACGACGGCGGACAAGCGGGAGCGAACCCAAGGAATCTCTCGGGAAACGAACGGACAGCAAATCCACAAACCGGCCCAGAGAATCAGCGCCATACCGGTTCCGATGTTGTTCTTAAAGAGATAAAACGTCCGTTGCTGGAGAAACTCCGCCCACGGAACGCCGGATTGCAAAAAAAGGAGAAAATAAACGATCAGTGCGAGAAAAACGGAAAGATTGAACACGGCAAACATCTGAGCCCGCCGCTCCGGACGACTAAACAGCAACGACGCAATGACTGGAACGACGATCAGTGTTTGACGTCCATGCCATTCTTTGATCGCTTCCCAAAACGTTGCCGTCGAGTAAAAGATTCCCGCCGCCGCAAAGAGCAGATACAGGATCGTCAGGAAAAGAAAGATGTTTTCACGAAAGAGAGCCAGCCGCTCTTTCCAATGCCCGGAAAACAACCAGTAGGCGATAATCAGCAGCGCCCAAAGGCGGCAGAGCGGAAAGGAAACAACGATGACTGCCGGATAAACGACCATCAATCGGCACGCCATCGTGAAACAGAATCCTGTGAAGTTCGGCTCCGCGTCTCCGCAAAGGAGCGACGCGATCCTGTTTCGGGGACGTGATGGGGAAAAGGTCGAATCCATACAGCATCTGAACCGGCTTGCCGATTCTCGATAACGGCGGAAGAGAAAGCACTGAGCAAACCCCATCGTAGACGATTCTCTCTTGTTTCGCAAGCCCGTCGCTGCCTCGTTCAGAAGTATCCACACTCTTTGTCGGAAAAATCCTCTTGACATTTACCACTCGCCGGATTAAAATCAAGGGTGACGCTGTACTGTACTGTCGGGGGCGCCCGGTGAGCGCTCTCGGCAAATGACCGGATTTCTTTCGCTAACTTTACTCAACGGAGGCTCTGACGTGAAACGTTTCCTACTTAATTTCCGACAATCGGTTCCCCAAACATCTTTTGGCAAAATGGGGGGGGGGCGCTGTCTGCGTAAGACCGAGGGGTTCACTCTGGTCGAACTTCTTGTAGTGATTGCGATCATCGGCGTATTGATCGCCCTTCTCTTGCCGGCCATTCAGGCAGCCCGCGAAGCGGCACGGCGTACCCAATGTGTCAGTAACTTGAGGCAAATTGGGATCGCGGTCCACAATTTCCACGACACCAATCGTGGTTTGCCGCCGGGAAATCTCACAGATAACAGGCCGACGGTGTTTGTGTTTCTCATGCCGTTTATGGAAATGCAGGCTGTCCAATCGCAGTTGATGTTTGGAAGTGCGACACCGACAAATCCCAATTATAACTGGTCTCCCGTCGATCGATGGCGTGGTCACAACGGTGCGGGCACGGCAGTGAATGATGGCAACGGTCAGCCCTTTGTTCCGGATCAGGCCAAAACGGCGGCGGCTTTCAATACTTGGAGGTGTCCGACCCGTCGGACTGCCATACAAGGGTTTACCGAAAATGGCCCCTCTTCCGATTACTGCGTGCCGCTGATTCACAACATTGACCTCCCGCCTGAAACCCCGGTTTGGACAGCTGGGGGCAACCCGGTCAATCCGGCGAGTGGCCAAACGGAAACGAAGGAATGGGACTTTTACAATGCCGAGTTGGCAGAACGTTATCGAGGACCGCTTCGTATCGCCGCGTTTTTCAGCGGAACGGACTCAAACACCTGGCGTCCCCGCGATACGATGGCGTGGTGGCAGGACGGCTCCAGCAATCAAATCGTCTTTGCGGAATCCCACATTTCCGCCTACGCTCTTGCAAGATGTAATGACGGAGACGCCGCCACTCCCAGTGTCGGTCCGGAAGGCAACCAGTGGCTCGTTGCCGACTGTTCTTGTATCCGTAACAATTATTCCAATTTCCGGTATGCACGACTCCCCATCCGAGTCGATCCGCAAGATCATCTTCGCCTTACCGGCTTTAGTCAACGGAATGGGTTTGCTTTCGGCAGTTGGCATCCCGGTCAGGCAAACTTCCTCTTCGGTGATGGTTCAGTGAAAGGTTTGATGGCAACGACGCCAACGAACTGGCTGGCTTGGCTGACGTACGTCAATGACGGTAATGTTATTGATTTGCCCTAGTACGGCGTTTGATTCTTGGGCGTTGCCTCCCGGCGGCGCCTTCACGTTATTCTTCATTGTTTGTCATTTTTTACGGAGGCCATTCTCGTGCGCACCTATTCCCGACCGTCTCAATGTCGCGGCTTCACGTTGGTGGAGTTGCTCGTCGTCATCGCGATCATTGGCGTTTTGATCGCGCTGTTGCTACCGGCTATTCAGGCCGCTCGTGAAGCCGCAAGGCGAACGCAATGCGTCAACAAACTCAAACAGATCGGCCTCGCGATTCACAACTTTCACGATACCCTGGGCGGTCTGCCGCCGGTCGGTATCGGCATTCCCGCATCCATGCAGTCGAGTCAGGCGTCGGACAATATGCGTTTCACGTATGTTGTTTTCCTGATGCCGTTTATGGAAATGACGGCACAGTACGACGAACTGATGGCAACGTCGATCGGAACGACGCAACGAGGTATCGGTATGTCCCCCCGCGATTGGTGGATGTCCCGCGATGACCATGACAAGCGTGCCATGGCCTATTCGCCGTGGTGGTGTCCGACCCGACGCGGTATTGCACAAGGGTTTAGCGAAGAAGGTCCCTGTGGGGACTATGTCCCAGCGTTGGTGCACAACATCGACGCCGACCCTGGCACTCCGACGGATTGGGACGTCGGTGGCAATCCTGTTGCTCCGACGGAACAAACCAAGGAGTGGGACATTTGTTATACGGAACGATACGTCAAATATATCTCTCCGCTTCGTCAGGCAGTCATCGAGTCACGGTCAACGGATTTAAATGTCCAAGCCAACGCCTGGCAGTACCGCGATACGATGGCATGGTGGTCGGACGGTTCCAGCAACCAGATCGTGATGGGGGAAAAACACGTACCGTTACCCTACCTTGCTATCTGCGGCGGCGACATGGCGAATACCGGTCCCCCCGACGGCAATGCCTGGCGAACCTCCGATTGCCCGCAAACGACGATCGGACAGTGGAATATGCGAGGGTTCGGATCAACTCGCTATATCAGGAATCCCTTGCAGACGATTCCCGACGCGCGACATGCCGACCGCTATACCAACCAATCCCAGCGTCAGGTGTATGGCTTCGGCAGTTATCATCCGAATACGGTCAATTTCCTGTTCGGCGACGGTGCGGTCAAGGGCGTATTGCCAACCACACCGCATGATCGTATTCTGACGCCGCTCGTCGCCGTCAACGATGGCAAGGCGGTCGAGATTCCGGATTGATTCACAGGGCGGAACCTCTTGAAAGCGGTTGTAGTGTACTGCGAGCCGCCATTAAACTGCCGTTCTACAAGAGCCGCAAGTTCCGCTTTATTGCGCTTGCGGCACTTGATTAAAAATGTCTGTTTGTTGGCGGTGCGTGGCATAACTGAAAAAAAAACCTTGACACGGTCTACCTTTTTTCGTTATTCTTTGCTAAATTAGGGGAGGCAGGTTTGGTGAACCGTTCCCTATCCCACACCCGCTCCCGTTCCCCCCAGCCTTTGCGAGGTTTGCATGCGCCGTTCCTATCGTTGTTTCCCGCTCTTACTGGTGTCGCTCCTTCTTTTCACTGCGGAAGCCGTCGCCGCACAGGCCGTTCCGACCGGCTGGGAGACGGACACCGATTTGGCCGCGAAAAAAGCGGAGTATTTCGCTCTTGTGAAAGCAAATAACGTCGGTTCCGACCAACAAGGTGTCGACCAGTTTTTCGACAAATACTACTTTGCCCGCTGGACGTTGCCTACCGGAACAGGCTCGGTTCGCGGATATGCTCAAGAACTCCTGGCACAGGATTTCAAGGACTTGACAGGACCGGCAAGAGAGTATCTCCTGAATAAATCTCTCGACTCACTCCGCAAGATGGCCGCCGACCCGAACGTAACGTCGACGGGGCGATTCAATGCCATTTACACCATCGGTCTGCTGAATCAGCGTGATGCCCCGAGCGGATCGGCGCCGCCGGTTCCTCATCCCCAGGCATTGCCGTACCTCATTGACGAGTTCGGCAAGAAAGACGAAAACCCGGATTACATCCGGCTCGGCGCCCTCTTGGGCATCCAACGGTTTGCCGTTCTCGGTATCGCCGACGTGGAAACAAGGGACGTTACGCTGCCCGCCCTCTTGGTGAGAGCCATTCAGGAAGGCAAACCGGCGCAAAACCGAGGTGCCGACGAACAGGAGTTGCTCGACTGGTTCCGACATCGAGTCCTTGAAGTGTTGGGCGCTCTCAAGGCGACCGGTCAGCGAGGCGAAGTCGTCGATCTGTTGCTCGAAATCATCGAAAGCAGTCAGGAAACGCCCGATCTGCGTTGTTTCGCCGCCAAGACGTTGGCCGATCTGAATTTTCAGGCCGCAAACACGGCGGGGATCCAAATCAATTATCAACGGCTCGGAACCGTTCTCCTTTCCTTGGGAAAAACGATCAGCGACATTGAGTTGCGCCGCGTCGATGACACCCGGAACAAGGAGAGAGCGAAAAGCGGCATCGGGCCGCCCCTGCCCGGAATGCCGGAGATTGACCCGGATTTTGTCAATCTCCCTCCTGAAACTCAGCAGGAGGTTACGAATGCTGTACAGCGGATCAGAACGGAATTTTTCGACATTATGCAGGGAGTTCGCGGGGTCCGTCCCACCGGAGCAACGACGGTCGGCGTGCTGCCGATGTTGGCGTCCGACGATCCGGTCGCCGAGAAACTGAACAAAATGACCAGAGCGATCAGTCAATTGTTTGATTTTCTCGACAAGGGATCGCCGGATAGGCCTCCCCCTGTAACACAGCAGTTGCTCAGCAGCGATATGCTCGGGCCGGCGTCTCCCCGCGCAACAGCACCTCCGAAGCCGAATGCTCCTGTACTCAAAGTCAATCTGCTCCAGATTCGAGACAAATTACAGGAATTCAGCACAACACTCGACGAAATCATCGCAGGGTAAATTACGTTAAAGGAATTGAATGTCATGGAAGACGTTCGGCGTTTCATTATTTTAGCGGTTTTGCCGCTGTTCCTCTTCGGTTGCGCGTCGACCGGACCGTTGGGACGCTCCGTTGAGTCGCCGTCCGATTCGGAACCGGTGGTTGCGGAGTCTCCGCCGCGCGCCGCCGTTGCTCCGAAAACCATCCGGGGGCTGACGCCCCCGGCTCTTGATGCGTCCCCGGCTCTTGAGACACCCCCGACTCTTGAAGAGGTCTCGGCTCTTGATGACGTTGAACCGGCGTCCGTTGCCGACGAAAAAACTCTCGAACTGGAACAGGTCCTTGCACGGGATGATTGGGCAAAGAATCACGAACTCCAACGCTGGATCGAAAACGGAATGAAGAATCCGAATCCCGTCCGCGATCCCATCGGAGCGGAACGCCGGAAGGATCAGTACCGTCTCAACAACGCAACGTCGAAAACCGACGCTCCGACGGCAAATCCTGTTCGAGAAACGGCAACGGGACTGCTCTCGACTTGGCGCTGGCTGCATCGGGATTTGGAAAAACTCCAAACAATACCGGTCGACCACCGAGCCTCGGCGGAGCCGTATCTCAATAACGCAAAGTTTCAAGACAAGACATTCGATGTTCTGCGAGCCAACGCCGCGATTTTCCTTGGTCGAGACGGCAACGAATCGGCGAAGAACGCTCTGATCGCCGCCGTCGAAAACGAAAAACTGCGACCGGAAATCCGTTGTGCCGCCGTTGAAACCTTGGGAAAACTTTCGTCGACGACCGCCGACGACCTGATTCCGCTCATCGGCCTCGCCAAGGAACAACACACGGAAACGCTCAACGAGCGCACCGGACTGTCAGAGAAAAAATTCTATCCGGGCAATCTCGCGCTCTGGACGGAACTGCTCACCGCTCTGGCCGAAAAGGCCGAACCGCAGGAATATCCGAGTTTCGTCGAGCCGTTCATTGCACGGAATACCGACATTCGGCTGGAAACAGCGAGAATCTGGCGACGGAATCCGCCGAGTGATCCGACGGTAACGCTTCCGCCGGAGTTTCTGAAGTTCGCCGCCGAAGAACAACATTCCTCGGTTCGGGTCGAAATTCTCCGAACACTGGGAGCGTGGAAACAGCCGGACATTTTGCCGCTGGTCAAGGACGACTTAAATCGTCTCGTACCGGTTCGCAACGCCGCGATGGATGCAATCGCCGCCGCCGACTGTCGGGAGGCGATTCCGCTCGTTCGGGAAAAACTTCGGGACGTCAGCGCAAGGGATCGGGCCAAGGCCGTCGAAACGCTCCGAAAACTCGGTGAACTCGACGATGTTTTCCGGCGAGGCGACGACAAGGATTGGGAAGTTCAAACCGAAGTCGCAAAGGCTCTTTCCGAACGCCGAACGCCGGAAAGCATTGCTTTGGCGAAAAAGTATCTGACGACCGGCTATCCGGATGTCCAAACGGCAACGTTCGAGGCGATTGCATTCTGGCCGCTCGAAGAATCCGGGCCGTTGCTGCTCGACGCTATGAAAGGGCGAACCACGGCGGAACGGATCAAGGCTCAGGAAATCCTTGCCGCTCAGTGGAGCGATGCCGCCGAATTCAACGTCCGGGATCAGCCGAAGAATCAAACGTCGAATCACGCCGATCTGCGCCGCCGGTTCCAGGACTATTTAACGTTACAGGGAAAGACCGTCGAACCGACCGACGCACCGGAATCGTCCGGTCGAATGGAATATGTGATGGAAGACAAAGTTCTGCTCGACGACGTCCGCAAAACGCGGGAAGAACTTCACCGTCCGTCGATTACGGCTTCACGCCGTCAGGAATTGGAAGCGAAACTCGCAAGTCTCGGTTCACGGTTGGTTCCGATCTTCGAGCGGTTTTATTTTGAGGAGCGACGCAAGATACCGGATTCGATCGACGCATCCCTCCTGGCCGCCATCGATCCGGTTTTCGCCGCGATTGCCCAATTGGACGACGCCGACGCCAACGTCAGACGGCGTGGAGTTGCCAATGTGTCCCGGTTGGCAGAAGGCGTTCCGCTCGGTCGATTGGCGATTGCCCGAATCTTTGAGGTTGTCCGTCGCTCGGACGATCAGTTCGTTGTCGCTCCGTTGCTCCGAATCCTCGAAAAATCGGATGCCGAGCTCACACGGGAAGCGACGAGAACATTGATTGCGTCGAACTCGGCGGAAATTCGACGTCAAGCCTGCGAAGTGCTGACAAAGCACGGCGAGGGCCGGGACCTGCCGCTTCTCGCCGAACTGCTGAATGATCCGGCCTCGGTTCGTGCGGCTCTCGAAGCGATTGCACAAATTGCCGCAAAAACGGAACCTGACGAATTTTGCAACGAAAAAGAACGCATCGCCGACGAACTTCTTGCAATTCTGCCGCGACTTGATCCGTTCCGGCAAGCGGATGCGGCGGCAACGTTACACTATCTCGGCAATCCGGTCGGAGCCGAAGTATTGCAGCGTCTTTCCTTGTCGAAGGAGAGCAAGTTGCAAACCTACGTTGCCAAAACTCTTGGTAATCTCGGTGATCCGGCGTTCGTTCCGATCCTGATTCGGCTCCTGAAAGTCAACAGCGGCGGCGTTCAGCAGACGGCGCTCGAATCGTTACAAAAATTGGCCGGCGAAGACATCGGCGACATCGAAACACCGGAAACCCGCTTTGCCGATCTCTCTCCGGCGCAGAAAAAAACGCTCCGCTGGGAAGCGTGGGCACGACGACAATGAAGTCCGATTTTTCGGAAGGGGGGAGTTGTCAGGCGGAAAATCGACCGTATAATGCGTGCACAATCTATGATGATGAATGCGTTCCTGTGATCCGGGGGCGGAAATTTTTCGAAGAAATTTTTTGTTTTTTCGAAAATCCCTCTTGACGGTCGGGGTTCGTTCTTTATAATTGCGCGTAGTAAGCGCGGAAGGTACGTGGTACGTCCGGGGCCGTTCCGATGGTTCCGTTCCTGTCTCGGTCTTGATAAGTTCAAGACGACAATGCCTTGCGAGTCGGTGTTCAACCGTTGGGAACCGATCTTCTTCGCACGGCGATCAGACAAAGCGTTTCGTGTAACGGTAGGTTCCGCTCCCGGCCTACGGAATGGATTCCCTTGGTCGACACTAATGTCATGTCAAGAAAGAGAGGAATAAGGTGAAAATCATGCAGAATGTGTTTGATACAATTTTGGAAACTGGACATGATGAGGACTTCGTGCCTGTCGTAACGGAGGATTTCCGTCCGACGGACGCCCCCGCCGGTTCTCCGGCAAAGCTCGAAGTCCTCGCCGAACGCATTCGCAAGGGGCTCCCGCTCTGGCATCCGGAAGACCGCGTTGATTACGCCGGCCTTACAGGGGCCGTTCGTCCACGAGACTGAAGTTGTCAGTTCTCAGATTCTGACAACTGACAACTGGCTTCCATGAAGATTCTGGCCATTGACATCGGCGGTTCCCAGTTCCGGACCGCCGTTGCGACTGTTTCCGGTTCCGACTTGGAGTTTGCGCCGGCGTCTCGGCGTTTGCTCACGTCGGACTGTACAAAGGAACAACTCTTCGCAATGCTGGACGAAAGTATTGCCGAATCCGCAACAGACGGCGACTACGAACGAATCGGTGTTACGATTCCCGGCTTGGCGGACCCGGCGACCGGAATGTGGGTCTACGCTTGCTTCTCCGGCATCCGCAATGTGCCGATCGTCCAAATTCTTTCGGAGAAATATGGCAACAAGCCAGTATTCATTGCCAACGACGTGAACGCCTGTGCCTTGGCGGAACGGTATTTCGGCGTTTGCAAGAAAACGAAGGATTTTCTTTGGATCACGGTCAGCAATGGCATCGGTGGTGGTCTCGTTCTGAACGGCGAAGTCTACAGCGGACATTTCGGCAACGCCGGGGAGATCGGGCATTTTTGCGTTGTCGAAGAGAGTGGATTCCGTTGCGGTTGTGGCAATTCCGGGTGCTTGGAAGCCGAGGCCGCCGGACCGGGTATCGCACGGCGTTATGCCGCAATGATGAAAAAAGACTCGCTGGATGCTTCCGCCAAACAAATTGCCGAATTGGCAAAGGGTGGCGACGAAGTTGCGAAATCTGTGTTTGAGACCACGGGCCGCCTGATCGGCAAGGCGGCGAGTTTTGCCGTCAACCTTTTGAATTTGGAAAAAGTTGTGATCGGCGGCGGCGTCTCGAATGCGTTCGACCTGTTGCTCCCCTCGATGGATGCGTCGTTCCGGGAAAAGGTGTTCCGGGACGCCAACCCAAAGACGGTGTTTGAACGGACGGGCCTCGGGTGTGACGCCGGGCTCGCGGGAGCGGTGGCCCTTGCAATGAAATAGGGTTGTTTATCACGCAGCGATCTTTACCATCCGGCCTGCCATTGCCCCGGCTCTTGAGTTTTGGCCTCACATTGACGGCAGTTTCGTGTTGTTGCCATCGTTGACGGTCTCCAAGGTGGCGAGAACCGAACCGGGCGTCGTCAGAGGAAACGCCGCGCCATCGCCGATCAAACGGGAATTAACGCCGCAATTCCCATCAAAAAGCTGACAACGTTCGGACTCGCACCACCGAATTTGGTGAGGCCGATGGAGACGAAGACCGGCTTCTTCTACCAATATCCTGGCTCTCGCGGGACAAAGAAACATCCCAATTTTTAAGTCTGACAAGGCAGTCGTCATGTTTCCAACATTGGCTGTACTTCCACTGATTTGAACAAAATCATTCGCACGACCGTTCCTGCGTCAGATGGTTTCTTTGACGAGGTATGGGGGACGATACCACCCGCGAGTGATTTTGTTCGCCTCGGCATCATCCTTGAAACACTCGTTCGCCGGGTCGCAGGTCAGCCACGGACCGAGGATCGTCGTGTTCGGATCGACATCGTGCTGCGCAAGGTGCTTCAAATACCGGTCATGCATTTCACCGAAGAGCGGAACGTCGGCAATCGCGGATTTCTGTGCGGAAACGCTTGCCGGTTTGCCGAGACGGTAAGAAACGTTGCCCGCATTACAAATCGTCGTCGATATGTGTCCGACCAGTACGTCGCAGTTCAAGTCCTCCCGACGACCTGAACGGACGGCGGCAATGAAATTTTCGTAATGTGTTTCGCCCGTCGACCACGATGCCATCGTTTTGTTTTCCGTGTCGTAGGCGGTAGACCTGCCATTGCAAATGAATACGTGTCCGGCCTCACAGTGGACAACAATGCCGGTGGCGAATCCATGCGTCTTCGGAGCTTGGCTCTTCGGGTCCTTGTTTTCCCGCATATTGTGGACTTCGTACAAAATCGGAACTTCCGGATAATCATAATAGATGATCTGCGTGTTCGGCACGTCTCCGGCATCGCCCCAAACGAAGCGACCGCCCATGCTGATGACACGGCGAGGCAGCTCGTTGATGCCGAGCACCCACCGAGCAACATCGATTTCATGTACGCCCTGGTTCACCGACTCGCCATCACCCATATTCCAGGTGAAACTGCAATCGTACTGTAATCGGTCACGATAAATC
>Ga0099364_10011877_pt1 | contig 11819 bp, 7 predicted proteins | sample TergutTh196P3_FD_73070 | JGI IMG/M metagenome (GOLD analysis project Ga0099364, IMG submission 73070) | Microcerotermes parvus P3 segment gut microbial communities from Pointe-Noire, Republic of the Congo - Th196 P3 | ecosystem: Host-associated > Arthropoda: Insects > Digestive system > Gut ...
TCCTATGGGCACGGCGGCCCATGGTCGGTGCAGGGATATGAAGGGCTGGCCGCGAGTTGCGAACTTGAAAAAAGTCCACTTTTTTCCAGTTCGCCTTTTTTGCACTTTTTTCGGCAAAAACATGAAATTTTAGTTGCTTTTTGTGCAAAAACATGATAAAATCCCAATCAAGCTGAAATTTTGAGGTCATTTACGCTACAAAAATGCAACTATAAGAAAGTGGACTTTTTTATAGTTCTTTTTTTACACTTTATCAATGCACTGAAGCTTAGTGCAAGAGGCGGCCTTGGGCGCGGGTTATCGCTCACAGAAGCTTTGCGCGGCGCATAAAAAAAGACGCGATAATTCGCGTCCTTTTAATAAGTTTGCATATTCGGTTTGCATATTCTGAATTATTTTATACTACAACTCTGGACAAACATAGGGTGTTTGATGTAGAATCTTTAAAGCATTACTATAATATCGACGCAGACAACCCCAGCTACCAGATAATTATGCATTATGAATTACACGCCCGAGGTGATTGATTAAATGAAACAACTGGAAAAAGTGTATGACCCGAGGCAGGTCGAGGACAGGATATATAAGATGTGGACGGACGGCGGATATTTTAGGGGCGTCATAGATCCGGGCAAGAAACCGTTCACGATTGTAATACCGCCGCCCAATGTAACGGGACAGCTCCATCTTGGACACGCCTTCAACAACACGCTTCAGGACATACTCATACGTTACAAGCGTATGCAGGGCTTCGCGGCGCTTTGGGTTCCGGGCACGGACCATGCCGGAATCGCAACGCAGATTAAAGTCGAAGAAGAACTGCGCGGCGAGGGGCTGACTCGCTATGATCTCGGGCGCGAGAAATTTCTCGAGCGCGTCTGGGACTGGAAAAACACCTATGGCAGCCGCATAGTCGAACAGCTCAAAAAGCTCGGCAGTTCATGCGACTGGGAACGCGAACGGTTTACGATGGACGATAACCTCTCCCGCGCCGTGCGCGAGGTGTTTGTCTCCCTATATGAAAAAGGACTTATCTACAAAGGCAGCCGCATAATAAACTGGTGCCCCAAGTGCACGACAGCCCTATCGGATGCCGAGGTCGAGCATGAGGAACACGCCGGGCATCTGTGGCACATAAAATACCCCGTTAAAGACTCGGACGAATACCTTGTCGTCGCAACCACGCGCCCCGAAACGATGCTCGGCGATACAGGCGTCGCAGTGCATCCGCAGGACGAGCGCTATACGCATCTTATAGGCAAAACCGTCATTCTTCCGCTCATGGAACGCGAGATTCCAATAATCGCGGATGAATACGTTGACAGCGAGTTTGGCACGGGCTGCGTCAAAATGACGCCATGCCACGACCCGAACGACTTCGAGGTCGGGCTGCGGCATAATCTTGAGCAAGTGCTGATGCTTGACGAGGAAGCAAAAGTCATCGGCAGCGGCAAATACAAAGGCCTCGACCGCTACGACGCGCGCAAAGCAGTTATCAACGATCTCGAAGCGCTGGGCCTGCTTGTAAAAACCGAGTCTCACACGCATAATCTCGGCACATGTTACCGTTGCGATACGGTTGTTGAACCCATAACATCGGCGCAATGGTTCGTCAAGATGAAACCTCTCGCCAAAGACGCCATCGAAGTGGTGAACAATGGTGAGACAAAGTTCGTCCCGGAGCGTTTTGCGAAGATTTACACCCACTGGATGGAGAATGTGCGCGACTGGTGCATATCGCGGCAGCTCTGGTGGGGACATAGGATACCCGCGTGGTATTGCGATTGCGGACATGTCACCGTGAGCCGCAGTGACCCGGACAGTTGCGAAAAATGCGGCAATGCGAACATAGAGCGCGACCCCGATGTGCTGGACACATGGTTTTCATCCGCGCTTTGGCCTTTTTCCACGCTGGGCTGGCCGGATAAAACGGCGGATATGGAGTATTTCTACCCGACCGACGTGCTTGTCACGGGATATGATATCATATTCTTCTGGGTCGCACGTATGATATTCTCGGGTATGGAACACACGAAGCAAACGCCGTTCCACACCGTTTTTATAAATGGCATAATCCGCGACTCCGAAGGCCGCAAAATGAGTAAATCGTTGGGCAATGGCGTCGATCCGATCGATATAATCGAAACCTACGGCGCCGACGCGCTGCGGTTCAACATCGTGACAGGCAACAGCCCCGGCAATGATATCCGCTTCTACCCCGAACGATGCGAAGCCATGCGCAACTTCGCGAACAAGATTTGGAACGCCAGCAGATTTGTTATGATGAACTTGTCATCGGATGAGGGGACAGGGGTCAGGGGTCAGGGGTCAGGAGACGGGAGCGGCGAGGGGTCAGTGGATGCGAACGGCGATGATGGTTGGGGCAGTGGGTTGCCGCATAGTCTTGAGCTTGAGGATAAATGGATATTGTCAAAGCTTAATACGCTTGCGGGCGAGGTGTGCGAGAACATTGAAAGGTATGAGCTTGGAGTCGCCGCATCAAAAATCTATGACTTCATTTGGGACAGCTTCTGCGATTGGTATATCGAGCTTACAAAACCGCGTTTACAAAGCGGCGGCGTCGGCTCCGTCAATGCGCAAAAGGTTTTGCTGTATGTACTCACGGAAATCCTTACTTTACTGCATCCATTCATGCCGTTTATAACCGAAGAAATCTATCAAGCACTTCATTCAACTTCAAACTCAGAACTTTCAACTCTCAACTCTCAATTTTCAACTTCCAGCGCTCACCCCGGCGCAGCACTGATGGTCAGGGCTTATCCGAAGTTTTCCGAGGCTTTGCACTTCCCTTCCTTTGAAGCTGATTTTGAATCGATAATCGCGGCAGTCAGGGCTGTACGAGCGCGCCGCGCGGAGATGAACGTACCCCCGTCAAAAAAACCGAGCCTAATTATCGTCACCGAAAATCCTGAAGTGTTCGAGTCGGGGCGGGTATACCTCGGCAGACTCGCATATGCCGGCGAAGTGACTATCACTCGCGAGAACCCCGCCGACATGAGCGGCCTCGTCTCTGTCGCTACCGGCAGCGCTCGGCTATACATGCCGATGTCGGAGCTCGTTGACGCCGAAAAAGAGCGTGAGCGCATCGAAAAGGAAATCACGAAAACAAAGAGCGACATCGAGCGCGTGGAGCAAAAACTTTCAAACGACCAATTCACGTCAAAAGCCCCCGAGCATGTAGTAAACACAGAGCGCGAAAAACTAAACAAGCTTCGCGCCCTGCTCGATAATTTGATTAAGAGCTTGAGTGATTTGGAGGGGCTTTCAATAAACCTTGCAGATGTGTTCGAGGACAATTAATAGCATACTGTGTCCGCTACTCAAAAACCGCCCTTATCTCTAAATTCCTGCTATGGTTACTAATCGTTCGTCTTAAAAGGCATGAATGGGACAAGCTTTGATGCCAGATTTGGCACGGTCATTGTTTGCAGCCAGACTTTGCCGGGGCCTTCCACCGTCGTCAGGAACAGCCCCTCGCCTCCGAAGAGGATGTTCTTGAACCCCTTGACCGTTTCGACTGAGTAATTCACCCGCTGCTCGAAAGCGGCGACGTTTCCTGTATCGACCTTGAGCTTTTCGCCGGGCGCAAGATCAATTTCCTTCACGCTGCCGTCTATTTCGAGAAATGCCATGCCGTGTCCCTTCAACTCCTGCAAGATGAAGCCCTCGCCGCCAAACAGGCCTGATTTTAAGCCCTTGGTGACATACGTGCCAAACTCAACATTCGGCTGAGCGCAAAGGAACGCGCTCTTTTGGCAGACATACGGGCCTTGCGCCACGTCAAGCGCAATGATATTCCCCGGGAAAGTGGACGCGAAAGTGATAGACTGCCCCGCTCCTGTTGCTGTGTAAGTCGCCATAAACATAGAATCGCCGCTCAGCAAACGGCCGAGCCCTTTCATAAAGCCGCCCTTCATGTTGGTTTCCATGTTGATTCCCGCCGACATCCATGTCATGCCGCCCGACTGCGTATAAATGGATTCGCCGTTTTCCAAATCAACCGTCACCGCAGGTAGGTTTCCGCCAAAAATTTCGTAATGCATAATTTTTCACCTTTCAAAATTTATTTAATCAAACAGCAGATATATCTCGCCGTCCTCCACTTGGCGACGAGGGTTGCCCGCGCCTCCCCCTCACGGTCGGCTTGGATTTAGTCTAGAGCGCCGGCTTTGCCCCTTTGCGCGTCTCGCTCCAACGACTTCTCCCAAGTCTTTTCCGTCTGCGACCGTAGAAAATCGCTCATAGGCTGAATGTCCTCGTCCGTGTCGTATCGATGAAGCGCGGCGTAGTATTCGGCCTTGTCCTCTTCATAGACGATCAGTGGCGGATGGTCATGCAGCATGAGAAAATAATTTAACAGCGTCCGCCCCACCCGCCCGTTGCCATCGGCGAACGGATGTATATGCTCAAACCGCGCGTGGAAATAGGCGGCGGCGGTCAGTATATCGCCGTCCGCATACCAGGCAAGCTCTCCGAGTAGCCCTTCCATTTCCGCAGGGACATCCTCCGGCAAGGAGCCGACCTCTTCGCGCCCCGTCACATAGTCATGCTTTTTGAATGCGCCGGGACGTTCACCCCGCTCAATGTAGCGCCGCTCGTCATATGTGCCGCTTGTCAGAATCGAGTGGACTTCCAGCACGAGGGAAACCGTCAAAGGTGCCCTCGCCGCGATTTTGTGTTTGAGAACCTCATAACACAGTTTTTGGTTTTCAAGCTCGAACACGCTGCGCGGGTCGCCGGTGAAATTAATGACACGCCCGTTCTCAAAAATCTCCCGCGTGTCGTGGTAGGTAATCTCCGCGTTTTCGATTTTGCCCGAATTATAGGCAAAAAGAATCCTAAAATTATGCAGCCGCAAATCAATGTCCGCGACTGTCCTTACATGCCAACCTTGCCATAGGGCGGCGGCTTGCTCATATAGGCTCATTTAATCAGCCCCATCGTAATACTAGGCAAGTTATATGGAGCTGCTGATGGGAATCGAACCCATGAACCTCATCCTTACCAAGGATGCGCTCTGCCGACTGAGCTACAGCAGCTTATTAACTTGCAAACTCTTCTGGCCGCGCCGGGCGGGATTTTCCACCCGGCGCAGTCATGGCGACCCAGAACGGGCTCGAACCGTCGACCTCCAGCGTGACAGGCTGGCGTTCTAACCAACTGAACTACTGGGCCACAGCGCGCGTTGCACACAATCGAACGTATGCGATATTGCCCTCGAAACAACCGCCCGGCTATTATACAACGCGCTCAAAGCATATGTCAACAAAAATTACAACATACCCTACGCATACCCTACACCGGCTTTGGCAAATCCGCGTTTATCGCGTTAATCAGATATGAAGTCCGCACAGGCGTCTCGAACATCGCCGTCTCGCCCGCCACCTGAAGCTTCGCCCTTTTGTCGGGGAATGCGAAACCGTCAACATACAGCACGGGCGCGGGTCCGCATTCGCCGAGTTCCGACTTTGGATAAATCTCGCACGCATTTCCGGCAGGGGCAGCGCCTTCGAGAATCTCCGCTATCTCCTGCGCAATCTCGGATGTCCTGTATTCTACAGCCGAACAAACGACCTTGCTGCACTTTTGCAGGCGCCGCTCCGAGTTTATGAACGTGCCGTCCATTTCAGCGTAGGTCGCGCTTGGAAACACGACATCCGCCTTCTTCGCGGTGTCCGTCATGTATGCATCCTGAACCATCAAAAAGCTGATATCGCCCGACGGCAGCTCCGCGTCTTCCCCGAACACGACAAGCCCGCGCGCATCGTTTGCCGCATCCGCAGTTGCGGTAATTCCATAATCCGCCAAAACCTGCGACCCTGCCTGCTGGCGCAGCATGTATATCCCGTCCCTCGGACTGCCTATGTGTCCCGAGACGACTGCCATGTTGGCAATCTCTGTCGCGGCGGCAGCCGATAACTCGTCAATCGCGTAGAGTATCATCGCTTTTTTCGCGGATTTATAGCCCGCTGCCAAAGCCTTTGCATCATCGCATGGAGAAACGCCCGAAAGCGACGCTTTTAATTCATCGAACCCATCCGCATTCGCGGGCGCGCATCCCAAGTCGATCAGAGCTTTTATGACTTGCTTGATGAAACCTGTCGAGTTCGGCGTGTTCAACACGTTGCAAGGCAGATTGAACTCCTTCTTCTCATCGGTCACGACGGTCACAGCCGCGCCCTTATTAGCGGCGCGACGCAGTTTTGCCAAAATCACCGGATTGCCGAGCATCTCTTGGCCGAACACGATAACCGCATTTGCGCCGAGAACTTCCTCAAGCGTGTTCGGCGACCCATCGTACCCCAGCACATTCACAAGCCCGTTTTCGCGGTTCATGAAGCTAAACACTTCTGCGCCGAATAAATTGGCAAGATTCTTAATCGCTCCGGCATCTTCCACGCAATAGCCGTGGCCGACCGAAACGGCGGTCTTCTCCCCGCGCAGCTTGAGGCTCTCCATCTTCTTCGCGGTATAGACAAACGCATCTTTCCAACTCGCGGGCTTCAGCTCCCCGCCAATCCTGATCATAGGCTCGGATATGCGTCCGTCGCTTTGGATATAATTGATTCCAAACCGCCCTTTGCCGCACATTATTCCATCATTGACGCCGTGATCGGCAGCAGGCGTGGTCTTAACCAAAAGATTTCCCGCCGACTCCACTCTCGCGCTGCACCCGACGGCACACAAGCCGCAAATCGAATCGGTCTTCTTAGTGTCGAGCGGTATCGGTTTTTTGAAGGTCATCCGCTCCTGCAAAGCGCCGGTCGGACAGACAGAAACGCACTGTCCGCAGGAAATGCACGAAGTATCCCTCAGAGCATCCTCAAACGCAGGTTTAACCACCGTGTCATAGCCTCGGTCGATAAATCCGAGCGCGGCTGAACCTATCACCTCGTCGCATATGCGCACGCAGAGCCCGCACAGGATACACTTGTTCGGGTCGCGCAGTATGAACGGATGGTCGTCCTCGAAAGCGACATTCGGCACGCTTTCCTTGAAACGGTCAGGTTCCACGTCATGCTCATCAGCGACGCTAATCAGCTTGCACTCGAAATAGTCATGGCAGCCGCATTCAAGGCATCGCGCCGCATCCCTTTTCGCCGCTTCGATATCAAATGTCTCGGTTATCTCAAGGAAATTGCCTTTGCGGTCTTCCGGCGACAAGTGGCGAACCTGCGAACGCGGCTCTTTCTTGCGATCCGCGAAATCGGCTTCCGTGAGGTCGTCGCGCTTGACCCTATACGGTGTCTTGCTTTCTATAGCGCTCCCGCGCAAGAATGCGTCAACCGCGCCGGCAGCTTTTTTTGCATCCGCCACTGCCTCAATCGCAATCGACGCGCCGTCATTAACGCAGTCGCCAATCGCGAACACGCCCGCTTCGTTGGTCGTGAACGTCTGCTTATCGGCGACGAGAGTGTTCCAGCGTGTGAGTTCCACCCCTGCAAAGCCTTCGGGCACTATTCCCTGCCCAAGCGCGGCAATGACTGTATCAACTTCGATTATCTCCTCGTCGCCCTCAACAGGCTCGGGACGGCGCCTGCCCGACGAATCAGGTTCGCCGAGACGCATTTTCTGCAGCCGCATTTTCGCTGCTTTGCCGTTTTCGCCGATTATCTCAAGCGGATTGACGAGGTATTTGAAAATTACGCCCTCTTCCTCGGACTCGATAATTTCAATTTCATCGGCAGGCATTTCGGCTTTCGTGCGCCTGTAGATTATGTAGACATTCTCGGCGCCTAGCCGCACTGCTATGCGGCATGCGTCCATTGCCGTGTTTCCGCCTCCGACGACGGCTACGTTCTTGCCCACCGAAACGGGTTCGTTGCTGTAGACCTTTCGCAAAAAGTCGATTCCGCCGAAAACTCCGGGCAGTTCCGCGCCGGGGCATGGCAGCGGAGTGCTTACCCACGCGCCAATGGCAACGACAACTGCGTCATGCTCATTTTTCAGGCTCTCGAACGTAACATCGCGCCCGATTTTGACATTGTTTCTGAGCGTGACGCCCATTTTTCCGATAAGGCCGATTTCCTTGTCGAGAACCTCTTTCGGCAGACGGTATTCAGGTATGCCGTAGCGCAGCATCCCGCCCATTTTGGGCATCATATCGTATATTGTGACGCTGTGTCCCTTCTCCGCGAGATAATACGCGCATGACAGCCCGCCCGGTCCGCCGCCTGCGATGGCTATGCTTTTCCCGGTGGATGGAGCGATGTCAGGCAGATAAGGCTCCGGCTTTTGGAGGTCGATGTCGGCGGCGTAGCGTTTCAGGTTCAAAATCGAAACAGGTTCCTCAACCAGCTTGCGGCGACATGCCTCCTCGCAGGGATGCGGGCAAACGCGCCCCACCGATGCTGCAAGCGGCACTTTTGTCTTAATCAGTTTCAGCGCTTCTTCTATCTCGCCGTTGGCTATCATCCCGACATATCCCTGACAGTCGGTTTGCGCAGGACATGCCAGAACGCAAGGCGCGCGGCAATCTCCTGTGTGCTGCGACAACAGCAGCTCTAGGTTCAGCTTCCGCGACTCGCGAACCCTCGGCGTATCCGTTTTAATTATCATGCCATCCGCAATTTCAGTCGCGCAGGCGCGCAGCAGCTTGGGCGAACCCTCCGCTTCAACGACGCATATCCCGCACGATCCGAATATATCCATGCGCTTGTCATAACAGAAAGTGGGAATCATGATACCGTTTTCCAGAGCCACGTCAAGAATCGTCTGCCCTTTATATCCGCTGAGCTCCCTGCCATCTATATTCAGTCTGAGCTTTTCCATTTCCCGCCCTCCTACTCTACTGTGATCGCGCTGAATTTGCACGACGCCACGCACATGCCGCAAGCGATGCATTTATCGCTGTTTATCATATGCGGTTTCTTTGTTTCGCCCGTAATCGCTTCGGCCGGGCACTTTCTGACACATGCCGTACAGCCAATGCATTTTTCCGCGTCTATGCTGTAAGTAAGCAGTTTGCGGCAGCTCTTGGCAGTGCATTTTTTATTGTAGATATGATCTTCATACTCGTTTCTGAAATAACGCAGCGTCGTAAGGACGGGATTCGGCGCGGTCTGGCCGAGCGCGCACATTGAGCCGCTGATGATGTTCTGCGATAGTTCCTCCAGCTTCTCTATGTCCCCTTCGCGCCCTTCTCCCTCGACGATCCTGTTGAGTATTTCAAGCATGCGTTTTGTGCCAATGCGGCAGAAATTACACTTGCCGCAAGACTCTTTCTGGGTAAAATCTATGAAGAACCTCGCCATATCGACCATGCATGTCGTGTCGTCCATGACGACCATGCCCCCGGAGCCTACTATCGCTCCCGTCGCGGGAATGTCCTCATATGTAACCGGCGTGTCGATGAGCGCCGCAGGTATGCAGCCGCCCGACGGTCCGCCCATTTGGACAGCCTTGAACTCGCGCCCGTCCCTGATGCCTCCGCCGATGTCGTATATGATCTCTCTGAGAGTAAGCCCCATCGGTATCTCTACCAATCCGCCGTTGCTTATTTTTCCCGTCAGCGCGAACACTTTTGTCCCTGTCGATTTTTCTGTCCCCATAGCGGCAAACGCGGCGCCGCCGTTAGTAACGATCCAAGGCACATTCGCAAATGTTTCCACATTGTTTATGTTCGTCGGCTTGCGCCAATAGCCGCGTTCGGCAGGAAACGGTGGTTTGAGGCGAGGCATTCCCCTCTCCCCTTCCAGCGACGCGATAAGCGCGGTTTCCTCGCCGCAGACAAACGCCCCCGCGCCCGCTTTTATACGGATGTCGAAGCTGTAGCCGGTCCCAAACAGGTTTTTCCCCAGATATCCCTGATCTCTTGCCTGCTCTATCGCGATTTCCAAACGCGTTATCGCAAGCGGATATTCGGCGCGGACATAGATGATGCCCTCATCGGCGCCCATAGCAAAGCCGCCTATTAACATTCCCTCGAGAACCGAATGAGGGTCGCCCTCGAGAACCGCGCGGTCCATAAAGGCGCCGGGGTCGCCCTCGTCGGCGTTGCATATCATGTATTTCTTGTCTCCGGGCGAGTTCTTCGCAGCGTTCCATTTGAACCATGTCGGGAATCCCGCGCCGCCACGCCCGCGCAGACCGGATTCCTTGATTATGTCGATAACCGCGCTTGCGCTGAGTTCCGTAACACATTTTTTCGCGGCTTCATACCCGCCGCCGGCAATATACTCGCTGATGTCCTCGGGATTTATCACGCCGCAATTGCGCAGGGCAATTTTCTTTTGGCGCTCTAGTTTTCCCAAATCGTCCTTCGACATCAGCTTATCAGATACGGGCTTGCCGTCTTTTAAGTGCTTTTGAACGATATCGTTCATAGCATCGGCGTCAACTCTGACATATGTAAATCTTTTGCCGTTGTCGTCAATAACTTCGACTATCGGCTCAAGATAACATGCGCCAATGCATCCCGTACTCAGGAGCGTAGCATTTATGCCGCTCTCCTGAAGCGCTGTTTCGAGCGCGCCATAGACCTTGTTCGCGCCCGCGGCGACTCCGCAAGTCCCCTGCCCCACCATAATCCTCATTTCACTACCTCCAACGCTTCGGCTTTGAGCGTATTGATGATTTCCCTAGCCTTGTTCCCGGTGAGTATGCCGTAGGTTTCACCGTTAATCATCATAACCGGGGAAAGGCTGCAACAGCCCAGACAGGCGACGTTGCTCAGCGTGAACAGCCCGTCCTCCGTCGTCTCTCCGTCAGAAATCCCAAGCTCGTCGCAGATTGCGTCCTCGATGGCTTTTGCGCCGTTGACATGGCACGCGGTTCCCATGCACAGCATGATGAGATATTTACCGACCGGCTCGAACCGAAATTGCGTATAGAACGTGGCGACGCCATAAATCTTTGCGGGTTTCAGTTTCAGCGCACCCGAAATATGCTCGATTACCTCTCGCGGCAGATATCCGTAAATATCCTGCGCTTTTTGCAGAACGGTTATAAGGCTGCCGTCTATCGCGCCGTATTTCACCAGCGCCTTGTCCAGCTCGACGAAGTCATACCTCATTTCCCCGGTACAACCAGTTTCACATTTCATATAGTCACTTCCTTTTTTTCGCTATAATTTCATTAGGCAATGCATGAATCACAGTCTCCCTCGTCCATGCAAAAACGCACCTCTTCATATGCGCTTTTTCTGGGGTGTGTTTGAAAATATGAAGAGATGTGCTTGTTATAGAACGCTACATGTCCGCATAATCGGCATATTCACCGTTGCGGCGGAATCTGTTAATATCGATTTTGTCTTTGATTTCAACGAAGAACTCCGCAATTTCGTTCCTGAAAATGACAATTGCCGTAATTGCAGCGACGACTGTGACGAATGCGCAAACCGCGCAGAGCAAGAGTTTATTGACTTTCATTGGATTGTGTCCTCCTTTTATTTCATAGACGTACTATACACCATCCATACGAAAAAAACAATACTTTTTTTAACACGCCCGAACTTGACGCGCCCCTATGCAAAGTAGTATAATCGGAAGCGGGTTCCATCCACAGCCCAAGATGCGGTGCCAGAATTCAGAAGTCAGGATTCAGAAGTCAGAATACGATGGTAGGACAACAGAATAAAAATAACATGCTTTGTAGTAACAGTAGCAGTATAGTACCTTGAAAGGCAAAAAACAGCAATAAAAAACAAGAAAACATAGGAGCCTTTAAGGTACTATCGCCGCGCGAAGCGCGGTGCGCCGGAGCGAAGACGAAAATTCGCAGGCGGAATTCATTTCCGCCGTAAAGCGAATTTCGGCGTAGCGCGCGGCGTCTGGGTTGTGGGGCGGAGCCTCACGTTA